>ERZ780190.1267-NODE-1267-length-23798-cov-5.762835_pt1 | contig 23798 bp, 16 predicted proteins | sample MGYA00510980_ERZ780190 | MGnify/ENA primary metagenome ERZ780190 (study PRJEB29588, sample SAMEA1972188) | human gut metagenome | biome: human gut; feature: human-associated habitat; material: faeces | place: Denmark | collected 2008/2010 ... | reverse complement strand
TTTTTATCGGTTGATGGCGCAAAATTATATGTTTTTTCTGAAAGTACCCCTATTTAAAAGGGGGTATTTTCAGAAAATGATATATTTTTCTGAGGAACACCCCCTCTTTAAAGGACTGATTCGTCTCTGAATTACCTTTTGCCCGTCATGGCGCTTTTTGATTATAACCGATTAAGAGATGGATGCCAGTATTTCCTGCTGTCCGTCCTTGTTTTTCTGCCGGTCGATTTCCGCAGCCATCTGTTTGACTAACATTTCTACCTGCATATAATGCTTGTTCATGTTTCTGTATAGCAGCTTCATTGTAGGACTGTCCATAGCCATTTGGGTGAGGAACTGTAGATGCTTCCCCATCGATGCGTTCATTTGCATACGCGTTTTTTTGTTTAAGTCGTCCTGTATGGAGTAGGCACCGCAGGAGAGCAGGATTTCTGCCATGCCATCATCCCAAGCGTGCATGGTGAGATGGGTGAGTGCTCCCACAATTTTCTTCAGGTCTTTCAGCAGAATGTTTAGCATTTCGAATTCAGTGCGGTTTACGGAGCAGGAATCCGGGTTCAGGAAGAGGGCGAATTTGAGGTAGAAGTCCTTTAATTCTCTGTCATTAACAATAAATACATTTTGGGGAGCTTGTGTGATACCTCCCACCGTTGGTTGAACGGCAACTTGTTCTGTTTCCATAATAAGTGATTATGAGTGTGTGGTAGGCGAAGATTTTCTAAAATAATAAGAGCGGTTCCGCCTTTCCCGTTGCATTTCACCAGAAGGCAGTAGATGCATTAACATTCTACACGGGGGTACGGAACCGCCATATAGATATGAACGTGGACAGGCATAAAAATGCCTGCCACGAGGATTGGCAGGTTTCCCCGCCTTCTGGTATGAAATGCATAACAAAGATACAACATTTTTCTTTTTCGTCAAGAATAAAGTGGAAAATAAAAGGCAGGTGAGGATAACTTTAACACGGATATGCAGGGATGCCTTATACTGATGCTGTTACTTTTACTTTCGTTTAGTTGGAAGGGACTCATTCTTTATTTAAACCCTGTTCGTGCCTAAAAGGAATGGTAAGCATTTTAGTTCAAAACTGTACGTTAATGAACTAATCATTCGTCTTTTTTATTAAGATTTAATTCTGTTTTTGCAAAGAACTAGTCCCCATTATACTTAAATCTATTCGTCTGACAGTTGTTGAACTTTCGTCTGACAACTGTTACTCTTTCGTCTAACAGCTGTCAGACGAAAAAATAACAGCTGTCAGACGAATAGTTTTATGTATAGTCGAAGATAGATTTATTAAAGATAAGAGGTAAAAAACGTGTTAATCAGGATTAGTTTATAGCCTGCCTCAAGATGACCCATAACTGTGCAGAAGTGATTTAAATCATGCAAGAATGAATCACCTTCTACATAGAAATGTGAATGTAGCATAAGTAGAAAAATGTCCATGAAAACTGATATGATGCGTGGCATGGGGAAAGGATTTTCCTTGCTAACTCTTTTTTGCAGCTTAATTCCCTTGCTTTTCGATATTCTTTTTTATATTTGCCTACAATAAACAAGGAGATACGACGATTGAAATATAAGATATTGATAGGATGTATGTTGTGCTTGTTCTCTTTTATTCCGAAGGGGGCAGCCAATCTTGTTCTTAATCCTTATACAAGTCAGGAGATATCTGCTGATTCCATCATTGAGCGTGTCATGACTTTTGCTCCCTCTTATGAAAGTATAGTGAGCGACTATCGCGCGAACCTATATATAAAGGGTAAGATGAATATTCAGAAGAAGAATTTTATCCTCCGGTACGTTCCTTCGATGTTTCGCTTGCAGAAAGGGGTACGTGAATACTTGCTCGAAACGTATAGTGACCTGCATTATACAGCTCCCAATATCTATGACCAAAAAGTAAAGGCATCACAAGGCACCGTGAGAGGAAACAGGGGACTGCCGGGGCTGCTTGAATATTTTAGTGTCAATATCTACTCATCTTCTCTTCTGAATGACGAACGCTTGCTGTCTCCGCTTGCCAAGAACGGGCAGAAATACTACAAATACCGGATAGACAGTGTGATGGGCGATCCCAATAATCTCGACTACCGGATACGTTTCATTCCCCGTACCAAGAGCGACCAGCTGGTGGGCGGCTATATGATTGTCAGCAGCAATGTATGGAGCGTGCGTGAAATACGTTTTTCGGGACGGTCGGAACTGATTACGTTTACTTGCTGGATCAAGATGGGGGAAGTTGGAAAGAAAGATGAGTTTCTCCCGGTGCGTTATGATGTGGAGGCCCTTTTTAAGTTCCTGGGCAATAAGGTGGACGGCAATTATACCGCTTCGTTGGACTATAAATCAATAGAACTGAAAGAAAGAAAGGTTCGGAAGAAGGAGAAGAAAAAGTATAATTTGTCGGAATCATTCTCCTTGCAGTGTGATACGAATGCCTATAAAACAGATGCTTCCACGTTTGGCGTATTACGTCCCATTCCTTTGAGTGACAGGGAAAAACAACTTTATAAGGATTACGCATACAGACGGGATACCGTGTCGGTGCAACGAAAATCCAAGAGTCAGGCTTTCTGGGGAACGATGGGCGACCTGATGGTGGAAGATTATAAATTCAATCTGTCCAATATCGGAAGTGTCCGCTTCTCGCCGTTTATCAATCCGCTTTTGTTCAGTTATAGCGGAAGCAACGGATTATCATACCGGCAGGATTTCCGTTACAACCGGATTTTCAGAGGCGACAAGTGGCTCCGCATCGTACCCAAACTGGGTTATAACTTTACACGGAAAGAGTTCTACTGGTCGCTGAATGCCGACTTTGAGTACTGGCCGCAGAAACGGGGCTTTTTCCGGTTGAGTGTGGGTAATGGTAACCGTATCTATAGCAGCAAGATGCTGGACGAACTGAAAGCGATGCCGGACAGTATCTTTAATTTCGACCTCATCCATCTGGATTATTTCAAGGACTTGTATTTCAACTTCCGTCATAGTTTTGAAATTACCAACGGACTGGATATCAGCCTCGGTTTCTCGGCACACAAGAGAACAGCTGTCGAGAAATCCCGTTTTGTGATTACGGGTGACTATCCGATGCCTCCGCCGGAATTTATGGAACGCTTCAGAAATACCTATATCAGCTTTGCCCCGCGCATCCGGGTGGAATGGACTCCGGCGCTTTATTATTATATGAACGGAAAGCGTAAGATCAATCTCCGCTCTGACTATCCGACATTTTCGGTGGACTATGAACGGGGAATAGAAGGAGTATTTAAAAGTACCGGAGAATATGAACGGATAGAATTCGACCTTCAACATAAGATTCGGCTGGGGCTGATGCGAAATATTTATTATCGTTTCGGCTTCGGGGCGTTTACCAATCAGGATGAACTGTACTTTGTGGACTTTGCCAATTTTGCCCGTCATAATCTGCCGGTAGGGTGGAATGATGAAATCGGTGGTGTGTTTCAGGTGCTCGACGGACGTTGGTACAACTCCTCCCGCCGCTATGTACGCGGACATTTCACTTACGAGGCTCCTTTCCTTATTCTCCGGCATTTGATGAAATATACCCGCTATGTGCAGAACGAACGTCTTTATATCAGTGCACTCTCTATGCCGCATCTCCAGCCATATCTGGAAGTGGGTTATGGTATCGGTACGCATGTCTTTGATGTGGGAGTATTCGTCAGCAGTGAGAACTGGAAGTTCAGCGGGATCGGATGTAAATTTACTTTCGAGTTGTTTAACCGGTAGTTTTTTCTTCATAACAGTTGCATAATGTATAGAAAATACATATCTTTGTGAGGAAGAGGATGAGGAAAAATTTAGCAGAAAAGAGGTGTAGTCGCCTCGCAGGCACAGGTATTTTCCTGGAAAATAAATCTCTGGTATAAATACCTCTATTTATTTTAGTAAAATCTCATCCTCTTCTTCTCCTTTTTATATATGTAACAACAAGATGGACGGAATTTTAATTACGATACTTATTGTTACCGGTTTTCTGATTTATAAATTGATTTCTTCGAGCCGGAAACAGGAAGGATACAAAAGATGGAAAGCAACAGGCAACGGTAATACTACTAACGAAGAGACTTCCAAAAACAAATGGGAACATGGAGCTTGGCTCAGGCATGCTTTAGGAGTAGTCACTCCTAAAATGAGAACATGTCCTGTATTTGATGAAGAGGCGGTGGTGTGGTGTGCCAATCTGTTGGGAATAGAGGTGATGAGGTTGAAAGAGATACTACAGGATGTCTCTTCGCATTATCGGGAGTTCTGGATCAGAAAGCGGAGAGGAGGATACCGTATGATCTCTGCTCCGGACAAGGAACTGAAAGCCATTCAGGATACTATTTATCATCGTATATTACTGTCTGTAAATGTGCATCCTGCCGCTACGGGATTCCGGCGTCAGCATTCCATCGTCGATAACGTCCGTCCTCATCTGGGAAAACGCTGTGTCTTGAAGACGGATATCCATGATTTCTTTATTTCCATACGTAGTCCGAGGGTGAAAAAGACTTTCGAAAAGATCGGCTATCCGAAGAATATATCGAAAGTGCTGGGCGAGTTGTGTTGTATGCGTCGGCATTTGCCGCAAGGAGCGTCTACCAGTCCGGTACTGAGTAACATCATCGCTTATGAGATGGACCGGAAACTGGCGGCGATGGCGGAAGAATTCGGGCTGACTTATAGTCGTTATGCCGACGACCTCACCTTTTCGGGCGATGTCTTTCCGAAAGAGCAGGTGCTTGCGCGGGTAAAGGAAATCATCAGGGAAGAGAAGTTTGAACCGAATCATCGGAAAACCCGTTTTCTGAATGAGAATGACAGGAAGATAATCACGGGAGTATCTGTCAGTTCCGGTGTGAAGCTGACCATTCCTAAAGCCCGAAAGAGAGAGATTCGCAAGAATGTCTATTTCATTTTGACAAAGGGGCTGGCGGAACATCAACGCAGAATCGGCTCCCATGATCCTGCCTATCTGAAACGGTTGATAGGGTCGCTTTGTTATTGGCGTTCCATAGAACCGGATAATACGTATGTAGCTGATTCTATTGCTGCTCTGAAACGTTTGCAGAAGGGGTATTGACGGATGGCGGCTGTTTGTGTCTGCCTTACCGTGTTAATCGATGATCGTTGCCCTTCCGTTTTCAACTTTGGCATAATTCCTTTTTACCGCTTCCTGAATCCCTCTGAGCATGGATGCTTCGATGTTTGACCCCATGTGTGTGAAGCCGAATACTTGTGCGCATGCTTTTGCCAAATCGGGTAAAGGCAGGCTGATGGAATTGATTAATATTTGTTGGATGGCATTGGCTATTTCTTCGGGTGGCAGATCCGCTGCATCTCGGTCGGAATCGGGACGGTACTCTGAATAAGAACGGTATTGCGCTTCATCTTTCCAGCAGAAGATAAGCCCGTCATGTTCTATGCGGTAAAGATGTAATGTGTCGAATATTATTTCCAATTGAGCATCTATTCGTGGTCCTACACGGTTGACTCCCCATTCGGATATGATTTTCTTTCCAAGTAAGGTTTTGCTGATCGGGGCTTCATTTTCTATTATCTTTTGGACTTGGGAGACAATAATAGGATTATTTCTTTTAGCGAAGATGTCGTCGGCAGCGTACAGGAACGGACGTATTTTAGTACTATTATAATTTTGTACGGAGATAAAAGAAAAGTTTGTGTATGCGCATGCAGATTTTAGCTGCATCGGCGTTTCCTGCACATTCTTTTCTCTTTTTTCTTGTTCCTTTTTTACTATAACCGGTTTCTCCGCTTTCATATCCTGAGCAATCGCTGCTTGTATAGACGCCATCACTTCATCCGGCTTTTCCCACCAGTCCATCGTCCATATACGGCAGATATTCCATCCCAGTGCTTTGAGTACATTGTTTTGAACAATTTCCCGGTCACGGACAGTCTTGGTACGTCTGTAGTTCTTTCCGTCACAGATAATACCTAATTGGTAGTTGGACGGGGTTTGAGTATCGACAATGCCAATATCGATCTTATATCCGGAACAGCCTATATCAGTATGTACGGTATATCCCCAAGAACGTAACTTGTCGGCAATAATCTTTTCGATAGAAGTTTCTTCTTCCGAGGTCCGAATATTAGTCGAAGTATTCAGTATGCGCTTGGTTCCTTTCTCCGCATATTCAAGGAAGCGTTTCAGCCCGGCTACTCCGATAGAAGAAGTTCGGTTCAGATCAATCATGTCCGATCTCAGCGTAGAAAAGATGATCATTTCGTATCGGGCACGGGAGACGGCTACGTTTAACCGTCTTTCACCTCCCGCACGGTTCAACGGACCGAAGTTCATGCTGACGCGCCCTTCGGCATCGGGACCATAGCCGACGGAGAACAGTATCACATCCCGTTCGTCTCCTTGCACATTTTCAAGGTTCTTGATGAACAGGGGTTCTTCACATTCCAGCGCAAAGGTTTCCAGTTCAGGATGAAAGGCGAAGAGATCGGATAGCAAATCTTCTATCAACGCCTGCTGAACCACGTTGAAAGTAACTACCCCCATACTTTTTCTCCTTAATTTTTCGCTCCTCAGCCTTCTCGCTATTTCGTCTACTATGGCTTGCGCTTCCGCTTGGTTCTGACGGGATTTTCCTTTGTCATAATAACCGTCTACGGCGACCATTCTGACTTTCGATTCAATATTGTCCGGTGACGGGAAAGTCATCAGCTTATTATCGTAATATTCGGAGTTACTGAAAGTGATAAGACTTTCGTGTTTGCTTCGGTAATGCCACAGCAGGTATTTGGAAGGGATAGAGAGAGCGAGGCAATCGTCAAGGATACTTTCCAGATCTTCCATCTCGATGTTGTCTTCGTCAATGGTATTAACGGAGAAGAAGCTGGTAGGCGGCATCTGTTTGGGGTCGCCTACGATAACTACATTCTTGCCTCGGGCGATGGCACCTACCGCTTCGTAAGTCGGCATCTGTGAAGCTTCGTCGAAGACGATCAAGTCAAATTTCTCTGCATCGGCATCGATATATTGGGCAACCGATATAGGACTCATCAACATACACGGACACATACGGGACAGCAGGATAGGTATTTGATCGAATAGCTTGCGGATGGATATTCCGCGTGCATTATTGCGTATATTCTTTTGTAATATTCCGACTTCTGAACTTTGAATGGCTTCGTGGGTGAAGGACGGAATGTTGGAAGCCAGTCTGGCGAACAGTTCCTTTTTGGTAATGTCCTCGAAGTTGGCGGATACCTGCTTGTATTTGGTTATAATATCATTGAATATCTTGCCGTTGAATAATTCCAGCGTCGGTTCTTTGGCGATGATATAGTGAATAACGGCTTGGTAGAAACTCTTGCGGAAGCTGCTGGTGAGTAAATCCGTAGGAATATTCTTTTCCTTATATTCTTCTGCGATAAATCCGAGACCCAGCTCGTTCAGTTTGTTGTAGGATTGAAGCCATTGATACCAGTCTTTGAGTTTGTCCAGATTTTCTTTCCATATTCCGGCTTGCTGTAGGGCGATGCCGATCCAGTCGGCGGAGTTTGTATAAAGCGTCTCTACGGTTATGCCCAGAGTGGTGGAAAGCCGTTGCTCGGTTGCCGTAAGCGTGTCGACCAGCTGATACAATTCATTCAGAGAATGAGAATGGATATCTCTGAATGTCCGGATACCTTCTGTCAGTTGTAACGCTAAGTTCTGTTTGATTCGGGATGTTTTCGCCACATCTTTTGAATAACTCAGTAACAGGGAATGAAGCGAAGATACCTCATGGATGATCTGATCGATGATGGGCCACTCTTCATCTCTTCCGAATCTTCCGAATAAAGAAGGCAGCTTGGCGGCGTATCTGTCTGTAAAATCAAGCTCTTCCTGATACCGGATGACCTGATGGAGCAAAGGCTGGACTGTCTCTGGCTTTACCGGTTGCAGAGCGTAAGGACGAATCACCTTTTTTATTTTTCTTTGTCCGAAATATCGTGGGAGAAACCATTGGACGGATACCCGATTCCATTCGGCCAGCATGGGGCCGGCGTTTATCTTCAGTACCTCTTTGGTGAATCCGTTTTCTATTTCTGCTTTGATTTCATCGCGTTTCCTGCCGTGTTCCGTCACTTTCCGGTACTCTTCCAGCGTTTCATTTAATAAAGGAGTGGTCAGCAGTTCGGGCGTCAGTTCCGGAATATCGAGTATTTTTCGGATAATGGCGCTGATTATATTGAAATCCTTGCGGGTGGGATGAATGTCCGTATTTTCCAGTAAAGCGGAAAAGACAGGCAGTTTCGATTGTATGGCAGTCAATAAGCCGATGAAAGTGGCGAGCGTTTGTAAGGCTTCCTCTTTGATGGCGGACGAATATTCCCGAATGAAAATCCCTGTCAATGGGTGAAGATACGGGTGGCCGCAAGCATTGGCGGTACTGACCAAAGATTCGATGGCATCTTCCCAATGTGAGAATCGGTCTTTGTCCAGATTGTCCAGATAAGATGACGGGATATCGAAGCAGGGTTCAACGTCTGTTAACTGGTAGTGGATGATCGCATCATAGAGGGAAAGTCCGAAAGGATATTCCTTGTGTAAGGCTTCGATGTATTTGTTTAGTTCCGTTCGTAACTTCAGCAGGCGTTCGGCTTCCTTCCTGAACTCTTCGGGAGGAGTTCGTCTGATGATTTCGGTTGTCTCCTTTAGTTGCGAGATGACAGTGGATTTCTTTGTCTTGTTGGAGTGAATCTCCAGACAGAACGGGGCAAGCCCTATGCCCGCCAGTCTGTTTTGGACGACGGAGAGGGCTGCCATCTTCTCGGCAACAAATAAGACTCGTTTACCTTTATAAAGTGCGTTGGCGATGATATTCGTTATCGTTTGGGACTTTCCGGTTCCCGGAGGGCCGTGCAGGATAAAAGTCTTGTCGTGCACCGCTTCATAAATCGCTTCCAGCTGAGATGAATCGGCAATGATGGGCAGCACAATATCTGCCGGAGATAACTGCCTGTCCATGTAGGCGGCATCCACTTCTTCCGCAGTTACGTCCCATTCGATCTTTCCGTTGATGAGGCTGGAGACCACCTTGTTTTGAGTCAGTTTGTGAGCATTGTTGTGGATGTCGTTCCACATGATAAACTTGTTGAAGGAGAAGATACCTAGAATAGCCTGTTCCTCCACATCCCATTTCCGCTGATTCTTGATGCAGTGCCGGATGATGGAATAAATCAGTTTTACGTTGATTCCGCTTTCGTCCGTCGGAAGCGGATCAAGTCCCGGTACGGAAATGCCGAAATTCTGACGAAGCATTTCTAATAAGGTGATATTCATCATCGTTTCTTCTTCCCGCGAACGAATCACATACCCCTTGGCGGCTGACTTGCGGATGATTTCGACCGGTAGCAGCAATATCGGTGCATAACGGGGACGCTCGCTGGAAGGCGTTTCGTACCATTTCAGAAGTCCGAGAGCCAGATAAAGCGTGTTCGCTCCGTTCTCTTCGATAGAAGTACGGGACGAACGGTACAGGTGAGTCAGTGCTTTGCCCAAATCATTCTCCGGCAAGTAAAAACGTAACCTTTTCTGTGAAAGCTCCGAATTAACGAAGTCGGCTATCGGATCCGATTCCGGTATGGAAGAATAAATGCCAAATTCCATCGCCGGATTCTCCCATTCGGCGGGACGGTGGAGGATACGAAACTCATCTCCTTCCGCCAAGGCGTCTTCCAGACAGGCAAGGTTTGCCGGAATCAGCTGAAGAGTATTCTTTGTAATCCGGATATTCAGCAAGTTGTTGCGCAGACTCAAATCCAGCAGTCTTCTCTCCCAAAGCAACTGTTTGGTGAGGACTGTCTGAGTTTCGCTGCCCGACAAATCATACGGATTCACACTTTGCGGAGTGGCGTGCGTGGTATTTCTGTTCATATCCTCATCTTCCTTTATTTCCCATACTTGTCCGTTCAGTACGCGCTGCGGGATCGGGCGGACTCCCGAATGCCTGGCCCTTCTGATGTCGATGGCGAGGATGAAACTGCCCGGATCGCTCAGTTTGCCGTTAGCGCTTTTCACGGCGTTGTCGAAGTCGGCATTATGTCCCATATTCATGCAGGTGGTTTCTACCAGCGTGATGTCGTAGATTCCTTCGGCGGTTCGTTTGGTCAGCAAGGATACATCGTCGATGGCAGGGTCCGGAAAGGTTTCCGGCACCAGCCAGCCGCCTGCGAAAGCATGCCCTTTGGTGATGACGATGAGGGCATTCAGTCCGATGGATTCGAGGCAGGAAGTATAAAGCAGTGCCATATCCAGACAAGTTCCGAGCTTTTGTGCCAGTACGGAATCTGTCAGCCGGACACGCTGCCCGTGCTCTTCGAAGCTGGCGGGAATGGTGCTGTAAATAATCTGCTGTTCGGTGAGGGCGGTGTAGATAGCTGCCATCTGCTTTCTCACACGGTCCGGATTGCGGCTTTGGTATTCGTCCAGTGACGGAGTACCGGTCCACTGTTCCAGAATCGCGGCGGCTCTCTTGATAATAGGAGTGAGCACGGCATGATTCGGGGTGATGAATGCTGCCAGCATCTCGGGGAATATATTGATTCCGCCCCATTGGTCGTATGCCAGAATGTCGATGGGGTAGGTCTGGGTAAAGATCGTTTCCGCCTCGGAGCGGATTTCTATTTTCAGACTTCCCGACATACGCTCGGTCAGCTGGGCGAAATAATTGGCGGACAAGACCAGGCTGAACGATTGCAGACACACGGAATTATTGGCGGGAATCGCTTCCATCATCACAGGAGTGATACTGCCGAAGTCGGGCTCGGCCGTGATTTGTACCTGAATGTTTCTGAAGGGTTCGGGCGTCATATTTTCAATCGAAAGCTGATGGATGACCGATACTTTGTTTTGCTGCATCGCGAAATTAATAAGTGGCAGATAATCAAACTGCACCCTGATTTTGTCCAATGTTCCGTTCATGTTGAAAGTCGTATAATATTAGATTTGCAATATTACAAAAAATACGGATATTACCATCTTTTCTTTGGGTATTCTTTTGTCGGTCAAGAAAATATTCCTACCTTTGCGCCCGATTTATAGATAATATAATGTCTTATTCAATTAAAGTATTAAACAATTTATTTATTAATGGAAAACTTAAAGAACGTAGCTCCTATTGAAGATTTCAACTGGGATGCTTATGAAAATGGCGAAACAGTAACCAACGTTAGCCACGATGAACTTGAAAAAGCTTACGACGGTACGCTTAACAAAGTGAACGACCGTGAGGTTGTTGACGGAACCGTAATCGCAATGAACAAGCGTGAAGTAGTTGTGAACATCGGTTACAAATCAGACGGTATCATCCCTTTGAATGAATTCCGTTACAATCCGGACCTGAAAGTAGGTGATACTGTAGAAGTATACATCGAAAACCAGGAAGACAAAAAAGGACAGCTCGTTCTGTCACACAGAAAAGCCCGCGCTACTCGTTCTTGGGATCGCGTTAACGCTGCTCTGGAAAATGAAGAAATTATCAAGGGTTACATCAAGTGCCGCACGAAGGGTGGTATGATCGTAGACGTATTCGGAATCGAAGCATTCTTGCCGGGTTCTCAGATCGACGTTAAACCGATCCGTGACTATGATGTATTCGTTGGCAAAACAATGGAATTCAAAGTGGTTAAGATTAACCAGGAATTCAAAAACGTTGTTGTATCTCACAAGGCTCTTATCGAAGCTGAACTGGAACAACAGAAGAAAGAAATTATCGGCAAGCTCGAAAAAGGACAGGTTCTTGAAGGAACTGTTAAGAATATCACCTCTTACGGTGTGTTCATCGACTTGGGTGGCGTAGACGGTTTGATCCACATCACAGACCTTTCTTGGGGACGTGTTTCTCATCCGGAAGAAATCGTTCAGCTTGACCAGAAGATCAATGTTGTTATCTTGGACTTCGACGACGAGAAGAAACGTATCGCTCTTGGCTTGAAGCAATTGACTCCGCACCCATGGGATGCTTTGGATACGAACTTGAAGGTTGGTGACAAGGTTAAGGGTAAAGTTGTCGTTATGGCTGACTATGGTGCGTTCATCGAGATCGCTCCGGGCGTAGAAGGTTTGATCCACGTTTCAGAGATGTCTTGGACACAGCACTTGCGTTCCGCTCAAGACTTCATGAAGGTTGGTGACGAGATCGAGGCCGTAATCTTGACTTTGGATCGTGACGAGCGTAAGATGTCTCTTGGTATCAAGCAATTGAAGGCTGATCCTTGGGAAAACATCGAGGAGCGCTTCCCGGTAGGTTCTCGTCATGCGGCTAAGGTTCGTAACTTCACTAACTTCGGTGTATTCGTAGAAATCGAGGAAGGTGTTGACGGCTTGATCCACATCTCTGACTTGTCTTGGACGAAGAAGATCAAACATCCGTCTGAATTCACTCAGATCGGAGCAGAGATCGAGGTTCAAGTATTGGAAATCGATAAGGAAAACCGTCGCTTAAGCTTAGGCCACAAGCAATTGGAAGAGAATCCTTGGGATGTATTCGAGACAATCTTCACGGTTGGTTCTATCCACGAAGGTACAATCATCGAAGTATTGGATAAGGGTGCCGTTATCTCTTTGCCTTACGGCGTAGAAGGTTTCGCTACTCCGAAGCATCTTGTAAAAGAAGATGGTTCTCAAGCTCAAGTAGATGAGAAACTTTCATTCAAGGTAATCGAGTTCAACAAGGAAGCTAAACGTATCATCCTTTCTCACAGCCGCATCTTTGAAGATGAGCAAAAAGGCGCTAAGGCAACTTCTGAAAAGAAGGCATCCTCAAAACGTGGTGGTAAAAAAGAAGAGGAATCTGGAATGGTAACCGGTCCGGTTGAAAAGACTACATTAGGTGACATCGAGGAATTGGCTGCTTTGAAAGAAAAACTTTCTGGTAAGTAATTGATCCTTCTTTGAGATATAATAAAAGGAGATATCTGATTCAGGTATCTCCTTTTTCTATGTTATTCCTACTGCGGCTTATTTAAGAAAAGCATTCTTCCGTGACACGTGTCTCACATGGCTCGGAAATACCCAACAAATCATTGATCTCCTTTCTTTTCTCTAAATCCGTAAAATAAGCCTCTACAACTTTATAAATATCAAAACCTCCCGTAGAACCGGCTGCCAAGTTTAGTGACTCGACTAATTTACCTGTAGCTTTATGAATCTCAGCTTGTTTCAGCAAATGAAATTCATTCCCGTGAATTAATTGATTCTTTCCCATGATGTTCCAATTTTAGGTTATACAATATATTACAAAGGATTTCTATTCCTGTCCTAAAGATACAAATATCTTATATATGACCTAATACTTTTATCTATTTTTAAATCGGTTCATCTATTTTATCAGTCGAAAGGGAAAGTATATCTCTACATTCCATTAATTTTGCCAGAAAACTAAAATGAAAAAGTTAGTAATATTCGATCTTGACGGAACATTATTAAATACGATCGCGGATTTAGCCCATAGCACGAACCATGCGTTGCGGCAAAACGGCTTTCCGACACATGACGTAAAGGAGTATAACTTCTTCGTAGGAAACGGCATCAACAAATTATTCGAACGTGCGTTACCCGAAGGTGAAAAGACGGAAGAGAATATACTAAAGGTAAGGGAAGAGTTCTTGAAGCATTACGATCTGCATAACACAGATCGCAGCGTTCCCTACCCCGGTATCCCTGAGTTATTAGCCTTGTTGCAGGAAAGAGGGATAAAACTGGCGGTCGCTTCTAATAAATATCAAGCCGCTACCCGTAAGCTCATCGCCCATTTCTTTCCTTCCATACAATTTACGGAGGTTCTCGGACAGCGTGAAGGAGTAAAGGCGAAGCCAGATCCCAGTATCGTCAATGAGATCGTAGAACGAGCGAGCATATCCAAAGAGAACGCTCTTTATGTCGGTGACTCGGACGTAGACATGCAAACCGCCATCAACAGCGAAGTGACCTCCTGTGGGGTAACATGGGGGTTTCGCCCTCGTACGGAATTAGAGAAATACGCACCCGATCATATAGCGGAAAAGGCAGAAGATATACTCAAGTTTATCTAAAAGACGACCTAAGCCTGCCGTGCGAGGCAATCCTTCCCGTTCTTGTCTCGCACGCTTGTCCTTAACCTGAATTACTAATATTTCCTAACACATATTCCATCCAGCTCTCACAGCCCTTAGAATACAAGTTATCCCTAACATCACCTCAACCGTATTTACAAAAAAGTATTAGACCTACAAACAAAAACATCCAATAGCGGTTATTTTTCAAGGTATCATTTAAACCAAACTTTAAAAAACGCCAAAACGAGACCTATATTTCTGTAATATTATACCAAACAACCACTAGATAAATATAGTAAAAGACGAAGTTATAATTTTACATAAGAAACATAGACAAAAAGAATGTCGGGAAATATTAAAAAAATAGTTGAGCCGAATAGTGGTATTGATTATTCTTTGGAGAAGGACTTCAAGATCTTTACACTTTCCAAAGAACTCCCTATTACCACTTACCCTTCTTATATAAGATTAGGGATTGTCATCTATTGTGTAAAAGGAAACGCTAAAATTGATATCTATTCCAACAAGCACATTATAACCCCTAAAGAGCTCATCATCATCTTGCCGGGGCAATTGGTCGCATTAACGGACGTTAGCGTAGATTTCCAAATCAGATATTTCACGATCACGGAATCCTTTTATACTGATATATTAAGCGGTATCAGTCGTTTCTCGCCACATTTCTTTTTCTATATGAGGCAACATTACTATTTCAAGATGGAAGACGTGGAAACTCTTTCCTTTGTAGACTTCTTTGAATTACTTATAAGAAAAGCCGTCGATCCGGAAAACCAGTATCGAAGAGAGTCGGTTATACTCTTACTTCGCATATTATTCCTTGATATATATAACCATTATAAAGTCAATTCTTTAGACAGTACGGCAACGATAGATGTACACAAGAAAGAACTGACCCACAAATTCTTTCAATTGGTCATGAGTAATTACAAAGTGAACAGAAGCGTGACGTTCTACGCGAACTCTCTATGCATCACCCCTAAATACTTGACCATGGTTGTTAAGGAGGTAAGCGGCAAATCCGCCAAAGATTGGATTACGGAATATATGATCCTAGAATTAAAAGGATTACTCACCAACTCTACCTTGAATATCCAAGAGATTGTTGAGAAGACGCAGTTCTCGAACCAATCCTCGTTGGGACGCTTCTTTCGGAGGCACACGGGCTTATCGCCTTTGCAATACAGGAAAAAATATTTAACAACAGAGCAAAGAACAAACTTCTCAAAAAATAATACGATATGAATAAAAGTCAGCTAATCGAGGAATTATCGAAAAGAGTCGGTAATGACAAAGAAGAAATCCGGTACATATTGGAAGAACTGAATAACATCATCTTAGAGAAAACGAGAGCCGGAGAAAAGGTATGTATACAGGGTTTCGGTGTTTATACTCCCCGCTTGCAGACAAGCAGGTTGGCTAGAAACCCGAAAAGCGGAGAGACTTTAATGTTGATCCCCAGAACCATTGTCCATTTTAAGTGTGCGCCCAATTTGGTAAAAGAGATCAATAAATGAAAAATAAAGGGTCGGCTCCATCAGGAACCGGCCCTTTCGTTATACCTATTAATGACATACCAAAGACAACATTCTATAATCTACATCAATATTTGTCGAGCATATTTCACGCAAGTGCCTACCTCTTTCACGGAGTCAGACCAAGGCTTGATATCATATTCCAGTTCTATATCGCAATAGATAGGCCATTTCTCTTGTTTGATCAACAAGAGCACGTCTTCCAACGGCATCTCCCCTTGTCCCCATACTTGATTCGTATTCGGCTGGTCCCCTGTCGTAGGCCCCGTCTTGTCTTTCAAGTGGATACTATAGATCCGATCATGATATTTCTTGATCATCTCATTCGGGTGGATACCTGTAGAGCCAAAGAAGTGGCCCGCGTCAAAATTCAACATAATAGAAGGAGAGACCGCTAAGATCGGATCGCAACTAAACCCTTCTTCGGCATATTGCATATGATTATGGAAAGCCATATACATCCCATGCTTCTCGGCAAATGGAGCGACTCTTTTCGCCGTCTCCAAATTAATCTCGTCCGTCACGGCTTTAGCGCCCATGGCCTTGGCTACCTTGAACGCATAATCGATTTCCTCGTCCGAACCCATACGGGAAGGTTCCATCTTCACGATATGTGCCGATATTCCTGCTTCGTTCAATAACTTACGGGCACCTTCTACCTTTGATAGATCCAACCCGAGACGCCACGCTTTCACCGCTTCCTTATATTTATCGATCTCAGCCTGCTGCTCCGGAGTAAACTTCGGGGGACCCATCCGACGAGGAGCCGCAGGTTTCTCACCCGGTTTCGCCGCGGGTTGAGAAGCTTGCTGACGGAAGAATTTCATCATCGGATTCTCCGGAGCTCCTAAATAAGCTTCCAGATCACCTCCCATCAACTCAATGGAACTGATATTCGCCTCTTGGCAATACTTGATGATATTCTCCAATCCACCCGGCATGGAACGCCAACTATAAGTGATCGTGCCGATTTGCACGCCACCGAACTTCGAGTTAACCTTGCCTGCCTCCGCCGCCGTATCAACCGGAGCGGGAGCCGCCACACTCTTCCCCGTACAAGAGAAAGCACTCGGAAGGAAAGACGCGGCCGCCAAAGCAGCGACCGATCTTCCTAGAAACTCACGTCTGGACTGACCATTGTTCACATCTTTACTCATAACTATTCAGTTTATACATAAATATCAACTCTTAGAAGAAAGGCCCTTACAGACTTCAACCTTTACGATATTCATCGTAAGAAAAAATATATAGTAAAACACAACTTCGCGTCCTCGCTTCCTCGTGCGAAACAACGAGAGCGAATATAGGGAGGAGCAGTAAACCATGAGTTAACGAACGCTAAACAAGGCATTAACCTAGGGCTAATTTAAGGCAAATTTCATATCCTCACAAAGCATAATTCACGCAATAACAGCGACATAAATAAATCAAGAAATATTTATAAAAATCTTCGATAAGTCAGAGGCATAGCACCTGCCTCTCTATTCGAAAGGATCGCTATCAGTGGGGCGCATACATTTGCCACTGTAATGGCAGAGGAGTGCCACACGGATGGCACAGGCATGCCATAACGGTGGCACGGTCTTGCCACAACGATGGCACAGGTGTGACAATAGCGATGGCACAGTCCTGCCAATGAGCAGGCATACTATAATACTTACTGGGGAGATTGCTGACTCATCAGCGGAGACGGTACGACCTGCTCAAAAGAAGAGGGGAAAGCCTCGCCATACATCTCTTGGTATAAAGCGCAAAAGCGGTCGTACACATAACGGGCCAATTTAAAGTTGTTCTGGTAAATCAAGGCTTTGATCTTATAGAGCAAAGCCTCCTCGTTGCAAGGATCGTTCAGAAGGATCTGGTCTGCTATCTGGATCACCCGATCCGCCTCATCCTCGATCGAGTAAGTGTCGATAAAGCGAGACAAGACATCCACCGTACTATTACAGATATAACTTTTAAAATCATCCATCCAATCAAACGATTCCCCTTTGAACACTTCTCCTTTGCTGATAATATCATAGAAATATTCAAAGTCCGGCTGAGTCCGTACCCGTTTATCTTTCAGCCAATCCAAACAAGCCAAATAATCGCAATAGACATCTTCCGAAAGCTGGAGAATATATCGATTCGCGTTAAATAGAACCTCGACCGTATCGATACGTTCCAATATCTTCCGGAGTTTCAATATAGATACGCTTCGAAGGCTCTTCGTACTTTTCGAGGGGTTGTCATTCCCCCAAATCATCCGTGTCAAGTCCTTGCTCGATATCCCGAAACCTCCACGGGAAGAGTGAAGCATAATCAAGATAAACAGCTGTTTTAATTTGGGGGTAAATAGAGAGGTTATATCATTTCCATCCCGGTCCAACACATAGAACTCTCCAAACAATCGGATATAATTGCGCAGAACCGGAACCTCCTCAATCTCCTCCGGCATCTCTCGCGAAGAACGATCCGGCTCCTCGATTCCTTCCTCGATTCCCTCCTCCGCGACCGTTCCCGCATCAGCCTCATCCTGCCTTGGCTTTTCTTTCACCTTCCGATAGCCTAGATAAGCTATCGAGACCAGAGCCATCAAAATCAACCCAATTCCAAGGATATCCAACCAAGTAATCGCATTCGATATATGTAAATCTAATAACTGGTTGCTCAATCCCAATATCTCCTTATCGCTCAACACACGAGACCAAATACAAAGATTATCCAGCACACCCACGAAGTTCGAGGACTGGCTGAAATTCACGAAACCGACATATAAGCTATCACTACCCAGATAAGCCGGACGATCAAAAGAGATCGCGTCCAGTTTTCCATTCACGAATATAGCCTGCTCCCCATTCCTTTTATTATACCGCCATACGACATTGTACCATTTGCCCGGCTCGATCTCCGTGTTACCAACCAGATCGTTGTTAAAGAATCCCATATACGGTTTCCGGTTCCGTATCAACAGATGCAACGCTTGTTGATAAGTACTGTTCTTAGCTCCCAGAATACAATAATCCTCCTTCTCCGGCAGGTACTTAGGTATTTTCAACCAAACGCCGACAGTGAAATCATGATCCCGCATATGAAGTTCCGAAGCGGTCGGTAAATCCACACGGGCCTGATTCTCCAAGGAAGCGACCTGTCCCCGTATAGGGTCCTGAATAAACTCGACATTCCTAGATACCGTGAGATTATGATTGGACGAACCATCTTTCTCATCGCCCTCAAACGGTAAATAAATCTCTATATCCTCGTCAATCCGCAAAGGCCTGGCCTTAAAATCGCCGGCGAAAGCCTTCCTTTGGGTACCGGAGACATAAACCGTAGCCGGCTCTATCCTATAGCCCGGAGAGATCGGGGAAAGCATCAACTCGGCCCCGGGCTCTAGCGGAAAGCAATATTTACCCGTCGTATAATTAGACATCCCATCCCAATTCACGTAGTTAAGCAACTCATTGTTATTCGTAACCACGCCGTAAATGATATCGAAATTCCGGAAAGTAACCAACGAGACATCCAACCATGCGTAATACTTATCTACCAAGACAAAATTAGGAACCCTTCCATCCCGGATCCACGCTCTTTTAAACGATTCTATTAAATAGGGTGTCTGCCGGGCTAAAGCCGAGATATCATTACTATTTCCCCGGGAAGTCTCCAAGAACTTATATCCGGTAAATAAAGACAAATTCTTTTTCAGCCGCTCATCAAAACTCTCAACCCCTTCCGGTTGGTTTCCCCAATCAGCGTCCGTATGCTCCACGAAATCCCTCATATTATGCAACCATGAAGGACTGTTCAAATGTTTCTGAACCTCGAAAACGACCAGTCGCTTTCCGGAACTCAACATATTTTTCAAGGATGGCCATCCGTTTTTCGTATCATATTCAAGCACATACTCCATCAAGCCTATTTCCTTAAAAGAGGATTCCAGCTCCGTCTCGACATAGAAATCAAGGAAAAGCGTCATAACCTTAGTGGAGTCCGCATCCAAGGCCGTCTTAATGGCTTCCAATGACTCACTAAAAGGGGTAAACGTACCATCAGGTTTCCTTAGTAGCAATACATTTGTCTCCGTATCCCGCTTCAAATAGAAATAAAAGCCTTCGATCTGCTTCCGCAGCAACTCGTCCAAAGAAAGTTTTTCCGGGGAATTGGAGGATAGACAAGAATAATTAGATAGGATATAGACGCTCTCGTTATATAAAAGACCAGCCTCTACATCCTCTTGACGTTGAGAAACCAGACGTTGTGCCGAAAGTAATTCCGGCAGGGTGATTATAAGGCTAACAATTAAACATATATAACGAAACCACGCTATCATCGTATACAATATCTTAATTATAAGATCATCCAAAAATAAAGCTTTAATATGACATGACAATGTTTTTAGATTATTATCTTCGCATCAAAATAAAGCGAAGTCATATGGACATACTAGAAATAACGCGAAAGCAAGATCCTCTCTATCCTACCTTTGAGCAAATATATACGGCAAGTTTCCCTCTATTTGAGCAGCGAACAGAAGAACAACAAGAACAGGCCTTCCAATCTCCCAACTATCATCTAGTGGCTTATCTGAAAGACAACCTCTTTATCGGCTTTATCTCATACTGGGATTTTAGCACCTATGTATATATCGAACATTTCGCCATTCATGAGAACTTTAGGGGACAAGGATACGGCGGTTTATTGCTGGAGGATTTTAATAAACGCCTGAATAAGATTATCTTATTAGAGATCGATCCTATTACGGATGAAACTTCCTCCAAGCGATTAAAGTTCTATAAAAAATGCGGCTTCTTCGAAAACCATTACAACCATTTCCATCCCCCTTACAGAAACACCTATCGAGGGCATGCGTTAATCATCCTGACAACAGAGAGGCAAATAACTGAGGATGAGTATATTCAATTCGGTTTCGACTTGCGGAATATTGTCATGGCAAATTAAGAAATAAATATAAAAGCCCCGATCGTTTCTTCGATCAAGGCTTTATTAAATCACCAAAAGCCGAAAATAATGAACTAAGGAGGACAACACCCTTCCTTTCGTAAATTTTCGCATACATCCCGAATAACCGCATATGGCTTTTTATCATAGCCACTGTCAAAAAATTTTTCCATGGCTTCGACTGTGTCCAGATAAAGCCATGCCCCTTTCTTCAAGCAAATCAATCTTACAAAACGAGCCTCTATTAGTTTCTCCAACTTCATATAGGCTAAAGTATCATAAAAATATTTCACCAAACGTCTCGCCTCGTCATACTCAAAGGCTTTCGGCAAATTATTTTTCATATCACTCTCCCATTGTTCCAACCGATATACCCCCCGCTTTATATCTTTCAATTTACGTAAAGCCAATTTCATGTCCTCCTTCGCATATTGCGAGATAAAGAACAGATACATATCCGAGGTATTTTTAGTGGTAGCCTGTCTTAAAGCATAAAGAGACAAAAGCACACTTAATACACTAACTACCAAAGCTGTTATATTCCATATATCTTCCATGATTTATCATTTAAAAAGTTTATAAGCCTTTATTCCCCAATCCGTACACCTCCAATGATCACCCACACAATCGAATATACAAACCCCACCTGTCGGAACCTTAATATCATGAGTCGCACAGAAATCCTCATAATTCCCCAGAATATAGGGGGAGAAACGCATCACTCCATTGGAAGAGACTAGTAACCAAGTCTCACCATCAGGGATACTAGCCGCCAAATCCTGCCAACCGCTTATCAGTTTCTCTACATCTACGTTCCATCCTAACGGTACCACGGCCTTCTCATTCCATTGGGCGATCACGGAAAGTCCCCTCTCCACGATCCGATCTTCCGTTAGGTCTTTCCGGTCCATTCCCTCCTTTTCTAAATAGAGAGATCCCAAACGTTTTATTACATGATCTTCTACCATATTCTCATCCGGCCCATAATCAATCTCTTTAAGACGTAAGTCTTGAATGATAGGCAAATCCACATTCATTTCCTCCAAGATATAGTTAGCGGTCTCCAATGTGCGTTTTAAGGGGGCCGAAATCACCTTGTCGATCACAATCCCCTTTTCACGTAAATAACGTCCCGCAGATCTAGCTCGTTCCTCCTCTACCAGAGGCAAATCAGTTCTAGCTCCAACCCGAGTCGGAGTCTCTCCCGCACGAAACGTATTACCATGCCGTACGATCACAAGTTTTCTACATTTTTCCATGGTTGTATTAATTTAAAGTCATCTACTATTTTTTGATATTCAGGTAACAAATCTATCAAGCAATCCCAACGTTTTTTTACTTGCTCCTCCGGGAAAAAACGATTCCTCCGAGCCAATCTTTTGATAACCATTTCTGGTGTCGCATCGATGCACACCATATGAATCCGATATCCAAGACTCTTTATCTTCTTATACAAATCCACATGTTCTCTCAACGCATTACTATGTTCAAATAAAATAGGCCACCCATTCCTCAATCCCAACAAAAGAAGACGGTAACCTAAAAAACGAGCAGGAAGTTCCCAACGTAAGAACGCATTCTCCCTATCTAGCGAGTAATCTGCTTGATACCCGGATAATGCCTCCATGATAGCGTCGAAAGCAATATGCAAACAAGGCCCATTCTCAGATAGCCATTCCTCCGCCCAATACGATTTACCGGATGCGGGTATACCACATATATTCAAGAGTAAGGGTGATTCCGATGTCCGCATATCCACCTTTTGGCTGTCTACCCAACAGTCAAAATCCATCCATACCGGACCAGCATCACAGCCAGAAGGTAGAACCTCCTCCAAAGTATGGTAGGGAGATAAAATAGAATCTACGATTCCATCTAAGTCACGAAAGATCGAACTCTCCATATTTCTCAAGTATTTCCTCAACCCGTTTGACATCTTCCGGGGAATCAACCCCGCTTGTTGTCTCACGTCCCCGATAATCAACGTCTACGACCCTCATTTTGATGCCATTCTCTAAGAAGCGCATCTGTTCCAATCCTTCTATATAAGAGCGTTCATACACAGACGGAGGTAATGAGAAATAAGAGTCGAGGGCTCGACCGCTATACGCATATAAACCCACATGCCGCCTGACAGGGCTTATAGGCAAAAGATCCCTAGCCTGATCTTCCTTACGGATAGCGGGTATGGTTTGTTTCGAGAAAGCTAAGGCATATCCCAGCCGATCCACCAATACCGTCGTGCCGGAATAAGGGGTTTCCTTTTTCATCGCCAGTAATTGATCGTATTCGCTCCATCCCAACAAGACCGAGGCGGTAAGGACATCCGCCTTCTCCTTTCTCCATGTATCGATCAGATCTTGCAAGATCCAAGGAGGACACGTGGGATTATCGCCTTGCAGATTTATTATCAGTCCGGGATTGGTGTCCTGTTTCCTTACCGCCTCATAGCAACGTTCCGTACCACTTTTACAATTCGTGGAAGTCATCATCACCGGAATCTCCCGGGATTCGCAAAACGAGACGATGCGCTCATCATCCGTAGCTACCAAATAAGAACAAGACTCATTTTTGCGACATACAAAATCCGCTATATCTGAGACCCGTTTTATCATCTCTATACCTTTAATCTTAACCAAAGGCTTACCCGGCAACCGGCTTGAATCATACCGAGCCGGTATTACAATCAGTACTTTTTCCATAATCACTTCATTTAATAGATTAACATTCTAAACCGTTTAATTTTATAATATGTAATACAATCAGAGTATTGAGGGTCCTTTGTATGATCATCCGCCGCACGGCAAACCACGTGCATATCCTCACCTACGATACATAGCGAAGGATAATTTCTTGAATATAATTCATTCCCTTGGCAAGCGATCATCCCAGCCATACACCAGTCCACACAATTCTTCGAGAATAATAATTGTAAACGATGCCTCTCATTATTCGGGAGTCCATACCGGGAAGTCTCAGGTAATGAGCTTATCGTCCGCATAGAATCGAAAGATTGATTGGATGCCATCCAATATAACCGGGATATCTCATCATACACTATAAAGAATTTCAAATGGCCACCGGGAAAGGGCAAGAAAAGCAAGGTCTGTCCGGAAGGAGTCTCTTGAAAGCCGGTTACCATCTGGCCGTTCTTATCTTCCCTCACTTTTAAGGTGAGTTCTATCAATTCAATTTATCCTCTTGTATCAGACAGCAGAACTC
>ERZ780190.1264-NODE-1264-length-23817-cov-6.303005_pt1 | contig 23817 bp, 18 predicted proteins | sample MGYA00510980_ERZ780190 | MGnify/ENA primary metagenome ERZ780190 (study PRJEB29588, sample SAMEA1972188) | human gut metagenome | biome: human gut; feature: human-associated habitat; material: faeces | place: Denmark | collected 2008/2010 ... | reverse complement strand
GAAGAATCACACCTTTCCGGTTTTCCATTCCCGGAGTTGCCGGTTTACGGATAATCACATTACCTGCTTCGTCTACAAAAGACTCCAGCCCCAGCTCTTTTCCGAAACCTAAAAGAAATGCTGTAATCTTTTCCATGTGCCCTGACGGACGGGGAATCTGTGTCAACGAATAAAAATGCTTCCACACGTTCTGTGGAGCTAAAGAAAGAATGGTACTCATAATAAATATTTTAAAACTATTTTAAATCTGATAATTAAACAGTGCCAAGTTATGGAAAAGTTTTCAGATGACAAAGGAGGTTGGCAAAAACATGTAAGAATATACACTTTTAGCTAAAAATTTACGCCCGATGTCTATTGGTGAACGGCAGAGCAGCCAAGCCGTACACACCCAATAAAACAACCAAAAAGGTTTGAATACCGTGTACAATCAGGGCAAATATTCCGGCATCCGTCACGTTTACTCCATAAAGCATCATCATAGAAATGATGGCAAAATGCCAGGGTCCCGCTCCGTTAGGGGTAGGCACAATTACGGCAAACGTACCGCCGACAAACATGACCAATGCCGCAAGGATACCCAAATGTGCCGTAAAGGCAAAGCAATAGAATGTAAAATAGAAATGGAGAAAGTAACAAGCCCAAATAGCCAGTGTATAAAAAATAAAGAGAGGAATGTTACGCACGCCTTTTAAAGACATAATTCCTTCCCATATATTCAATACAAATCCTTTCACCCGTTCATAGAAGAACAACGTTTTTCTTAAATAATAAAGAAGTATCACCACACCAATAAAACAAAACAGAATGATATAAAACCATACCGAAGTCAAAAGGTGGACTAATGAAGGGATTTTCGTTCCGGTCTGCTGAAGGAAAGTGACGAATATCGGTAATTGGAGCAATACAGTGATGCCTGTGATGAGGAGAATAGTCAACGTATCGACCAACCGTTCCGTAACGACTGTTCCCAACGACTTGGCAAACGAGACATTATCATATTTCGCCAACACTCCGCAACGGCTCACCTCCCCGATCCGGGGAACCACCAGACTGGCAGCGTATGAAATGAAGATAGCATTCACGCAATCGCTCTTTTTCGGGAAAGCGTCCAACGGTTCCAATGTCTGTCTCCACCGCCAACCACGAAAGACTTGCGCAAACACTCCGAACAATAACGAGAAGAGCATCCACCACCAATTTGTACCGTGTAACAACACATCGCCCGCTTTTGTAAAATCAAAGTCGCGATATACCCAGAATAAGATAAAGCCGCCTAAAACAACCGGTAATATCAGTTTCAGCGTCTTTTTTAATAGTTTCTTCATCCTTAATTCTTCATTAGCTTCGCTGACACATCATTTATTTTTTAATAAATAGTGGTACGTTCTTCATTTAAAAGAATTACCTTTGTCAGCTGCAAAAGTAATTATTTAGTTGGTAAATGAAATTAGTAAAGCCTAAAAAGTTTCTCGGACAACACTTTCTGAAAGATCTGAAAGTTGCGCAAGATATTGCCGATACAGTCGATACCTTCCCCGAACTACCTATTTTAGAGGTGGGGCCGGGTATGGGAGTATTGACCCAGTTTCTAGTAAAGAAAGACCGATTGGTAAAGGTCGTAGAAGTTGACTATGAGTCGGTTGCTTATCTTCGCGAAGTCTATCCGTCACTGGAAGACCACATCATCGAGGATGACTTCTTGAAAATGAATCTTCACCGGTTGTTCGACGGGAAGCCTTTCGTACTGACTGGTAATTACCCCTATAATATTTCCAGCCAAATCTTTTTCAAGATGCTGGACAACAAAGATATCGTCCCCTGTTGCACGGGAATGATTCAAAAAGAGGTAGCCGAACGTATTGCAGCCGGACCGGGCAGCAAGACATACGGTATCCTTAGCGTATTGATACAGGCATGGTATAAAGTAGAATATTTATTCACTGTCAGCGAACACGTGTTCAATCCGCCTCCCAAAGTGAAAAGTGCTGTTATCCGTATGACACGCAACGAGACTAAAGAGTTGGGATGCGACGAAAAACTGTTCAAGCAAGTAGTGAAAACGACCTTCAACCAGCGACGGAAAACATTGCGCAACTCCATCAAACCTATTTTAGGAAAAGATTGTCCACTCACGGAGGACATCTTATTTAATAAACGCCCGGAACAACTATCGGTAGCCGAATTTATCGATCTGACCAATAAAGTGGAAGAAGCACTAAAGACAGCCGGCGACGCCCAATAATTGGCGGGTAACAGTGAGCAGAGAACTGGATTTTGTAATTCGTAATTTGTAATTGACAACGATGAACGAGGAATACATTGACAACGTTAAACACCTTATTGAGCAAAAAGACGCCGACAAGGTAAAAGGTCTTCTCATCGACCTCCACCCGGCCGACATCGCCGAATTGTGCAATGACCTGAATGCGGAAGAGGCTAAGTTCGTCTATCGCCTGCTCGATAACGAAATTGCCGCCGACGTGCTTGTCGAAATGGACGAAGATGCTCGTAAAGAGCTACTCGAAATGCTTCCTTCGGAGACAATCGCCAAACGTTTCGTTGACTACATGGACACGGATGATGCCGTAGACCTGATGCGTGAACTCGATGAAGACAAGCAGGAAGAGGTTCTTTCGCACATCGAGGACATCGAACAGGCAGGAGACATCGTCGACTTGTTGAAATACGACGAAAATACCGCCGGTGGTTTGATGGGTACGGAAATGGTACTCGTCAACGAAAACTGGAGTATGCCCGAATGTCTGAAAGAGATGCGGCAACAGGCGGAAGAGCTGGACGAAATCTATTATGTATATGTCATTGACGATGACGAACGTCTGCGAGGTATCTTCCCGCTCAAAAAGATGATTACTTCCCCTTCTGTATCGAAAGTGAAACACGTGATGCAGAAAGATCCGATTTCGGTACACGTGGATACTCCCATTGACGAGGTAGTACAGGCGATTGAGAAGTATGACTTGGTGGCTATCCCCGTTGTCGACAGTATCGGTCGGCTTGTGGGACAAATCACCGTCGACGACGTCATGGATGAAGTCCGTGAGCAGTCGGAACGTGACTACCAGTTGGCATCCGGTCTTTCGCAGGACGTAGAAACGGACGATAATGTATTGAGACAGACCACTGCCCGCCTCCCCTGGTTATTAATCGGTATGATCGGCGGAATCGGCAACTCTATGATATTGGGTAATTTCGACTCCACCTTTGCTGCCCATCCCGAAATGGCACTATACATCCCGCTAATCGGTGGTACAGGAGGAAATGTCGGAACACAATCTTCGGCAATCATCGTACAAGGTTTGGCAAACAGCTCGCTGGACGCTAAAAATACCTTCAAGCAGATAACCAAGGAATCGGTAGTAGCTTTAATTAATGCCACTATTATCTCCTTATTAGTATACACCTACAACTTTATCAGGTTCGGCGCAACGGCTACGGTCACCTATTCCGTATCCATCAGCCTGTTTGCCGTGGTAATGTTCGCTTCTATTTTCGGGACACTGGTACCGATGACGCTGGAGAAGTTCAAAATCGATCCAGCCATTGCAACAGGTCCGTTTATAGCCATTACAAATGACATCATCGGAATGATGTTGTACATGGGAATAACCGTTTTATTGTCATAAAAACACGATAAACAAAAAAAAATAAGCAAAATAGTATGAAGTAATCGTTTTATTTCATTAATTTGTGACCCAAAACTAATATACAATGATGGACGCTCATGACACTAATCAACCCTTGAACCAAGGGGAATTAGAAGAAGAAAAGAAAACAGTCGAGGTTTCTGAAGCTATTACAGAGACTCCGGCTGAAGATGTTACTGCCGAAGTTCAACCTGAAGCAGCTCCTAAACCTGCCACTAAGGAAGATGTACTAAACCAGCTAAAAGAGCTTGCGCAAGATGCTGAAAATGCGAACAAGCAGGATATTGACAATCTGAAACAATCATTCTACAAGTTACATAATGCCGAGTTGGAAGCTGCTAAGGTACAGTTTACAGATAACGGTGGAAACATTGAAGATTTTGTTGCCGAAGAGGACCCGACGGAAGAAGAATTCAAACGTCTGATGGGGGTTATCAAGGAAAAACGCAGCAAACAGGTTGCCGAGCTGGAACGCCAAAAGGAAGAAAACCTGCAAGTGAAACTTTCCATTATTGAAGAACTGAAAGAATTGGTGGAATCCGGAGATGACGCCAACAAATCTTATACAGAGTTCAAGAAGCTGCAACAGCAATGGAATGATACGAAACTGGTGCCGCAAGGTAAAGTGAATGAACTTTGGAAAAACTATCAATTATATGTAGAGAAGTTCTACGATTTATTGAAACTGAACAATGAATTCCGCGAATATGACTTCAAAAAGAATCTGGAAATCAAAACACATCTCTGCGAAGCTGCCGAAAAGTTGGCTGACGAGGAAGATGTTGTTTCCGCTTTCCACCAACTTCAGAAGTTACATCAGGAGTTCCGCGATACAGGTCCGGTAGCCAAAGAACTGCGTGATGAAGTCTGGAATCGGTTTAAAACAGCTTCTACCGCTGTCAACCGCCGCCATCAGCAGCACTTCGAATCGTTGAAAGAAGCCGAACAACATAATTTGGATCAAAAGACCGTCATCTGCGAAATCGTTGAAGCGATTGAGTATGATGAACTGAAAACATTCTCTGCCTGGGAAAACAAGACCCAGGAAGTGATTGCCTTGCAAAACAAATGGAAAACTATCGGTTTTGCGCCGCAAAAGATGAATGTGAAGATCTTCGAGCGTTTCCGCCATGCCTGCGATGATTTCTTCAAGAAGAAAGGAGAATTCTTCAAGAGCCTGAAAGAAGGAATGAACGAGAATCTGGAAAAGAAGAAAGCGCTCTGTGAAAAAGCGGAAGCCTTGAAAGATAGTACAGACTGGAAAGTAACTGCCGATGCACTGACCAAACTTCAAAAAGAATGGAAGACCATCGGACCGGTTGCCAAGAAACACTCGGATGCAATCTGGAAACGGTTTATCACAGCTTGCGACTACTTCTTCGAACAAAAGAACAAAGCTACTTCTTCACAACGCTCCGTAGAAACAGAGAATATGGAAAAGAAGAAAGCGTTGATCGAGAAGTTATCCGCTATTGATGAAAGCATGGATACCGAAGAAGCAAGTACCTTGGTTCGGGATTTAATGAAAGAGTGGAACTCTATCGGTCATGTGCCGTTCAAAGAAAAAGATAAGTTATACAAGCAGTATCACGGAATCATCGATCAGCTATTCGACCGCTTTAACATCAATGCTTCCAACAAGAAGTTAAGTAACTTCCGTTCGAATATCAGCAATATCCAGGGAAGCGGTACTCAATCTCTGTACAGAGAACGCGAAAAGCTGGTACGCACTTATGAGAATATGAAGAATGAGCTTCAGACTTATGAGAACAATCTGGGCTTCCTGACTTCTACTTCTAAGAAAGGCAGCAACCTGTTGACTGAATTGAACCGCAAGGTAGATAAGTTGAAAGCAGACTTGGAACTGGTATTACAAAAGATCAAAGTAATCGATGAATCAATAAAAGCAGAAGAATAAGAGTTCTGCCCGATTTAGAAAAATTAGAAACAGGTTTTATACTCACTTGAGCTATAAAACCTGTTTTTCTTTTCTACTAAACAAGACGACAGCCAGTTTAAGGATTTATTCTTTATCAATCAACTTCACGGTTTTTCATAAGATTAGCGTTTTTCGGACTATCAACGTGCATTCGTGTCACCGAATTTGCCACCGAGGAACTGTTTTTAAAACTTCCAGTGACCTATTATGTGACCTCTTGATGTTGAGAAGTTTAGAGACACAACTGTTAAACATGCAAAAAAGCCGTTATTACTAAGTAATAACGGCTTTTAGCTTATTTTGTCTTATAAATTGTTGGGCTACCTGGATTCGAACCAGGAATGACAGGACCAGAATCTGTAGTGTTACCATTACACCATAGCCCAATGATTTTCGTTTGCGGGTGCAAAGATACAAATATTTTGGGAATTCAAAACAAATCCGATATTTTTTTTGCAAAAATGTCCAAATAAGCTTTCCAAACAAAAGTATCTCCACTAAAAAACACAAAAATTGAGGGATAACTTTCTTGTATCCAATAAATCAGCGTATATTTGTCAAAAATATCACGTTTATTATCAGAAACAAAGGGTCACCTTTTTTTGTTATAAACAAATAGAGAACATGAATTATTAATCCCAATTACAGGAATGAACGATACTAAAGTATTAATTGAAAAAATAAAAGAAGGAATTCAAGAGAAAAAAGGTAAAAAGATAGTTGTTGCCGATTTAACCAGCATAGAAGATACCATCTGTAAATATTTCGTTATCTGTCAGGGAAATTCTCCCAGTCAAGTGAGTGCAATAGTAGATTCAATCAAGGAATTTACACGCAAAGGTGCGGACAGCAAGCCTTATGCAATCGACGGACTCCGAAATGCAGAATGGGTAGCTATGGACTATGCCGATGTATTGGTACACGTTTTTTTGCCGGAGACAAGAGCTTTTTATAATCTTGAGCACCTCTGGGCAGATGCCAAACTTACTCAAATCCCCGATCTAGACTAATTAATGATTATGGACAATAATAATAGCAACAATAACAATAGCAATAAACCTAACAATAAGGTTAATATGCCCAAGTTCAACCTGAACTGGATGTATATGATTATTGCCCTTATGCTTCTCGGCCTCTGGTGGGGCAGTGATTCAAAAGGAGCAGGAAGCAAAGCTGTAACTTACAGCGAGTTTCAGGACTATGTAAAAAAGGGTTATGTCAGCAAAGTATTGGGTTATGAAGATAAATCAATCGAAGCTTTCCTCAAACCGACTGCCGTAGGGGCTGTTTTTGGAGCCGACTCTACCAAGGTGGGACGCAACCCTGTCATTACAAGTAGAACCCCGTCTACCGATAAACTGGAAGAGTTTTTGCAGGCAGAAAAGGAAGCCGGTCATTTTGACGGTTCATCCGACTATCCGCCCAAATCGGATATTTTCCCCGCAATTCTGATTCAGGTACTCCCGCTTGTCTTGCTGGTTGCGTTATGGATATTCTTCATGCGCCGTATGAGCGGAGGCGGCAGTGGTGGCCCCGGCGGCGTATTTAATGTAGGAAAATCAAAAGCCCAGCTTTTTGAAAAAGGCGGAGCCATCAAGATTACATTTAAAGATGTAGCGGGGCTGGCCGAAGCAAAACAAGAAGTGGAGGAAATCGTAGAGTTCTTAAAGGAACCGCAGAAATATACAGATTTGGGAGGTAAGATACCCAAGGGAGCATTGCTGGTAGGCCCTCCGGGAACCGGTAAAACATTGCTTGCCAAAGCTGTGGCCGGCGAAGCGAATGTGCCTTTCTTCTCATTGGCAGGTTCCGACTTCGTGGAAATGTTTGTGGGTGTAGGTGCATCCCGTGTTCGCGACTTATTTAAACAGGCTAAAGAAAAAGCTCCCTGTATCGTCTTTATTGATGAGATTGATGCCGTAGGACGTGCTCGTGGCAAAAATCCTGCAATGGGAGGAAATGACGAACGCGAAAACACATTGAACCAGTTGCTGACAGAAATGGACGGCTTCGGTTCCAATAGCGGTGTGATTATCCTTGCTGCTACCAACCGTGTAGACGTACTCGACAAGGCACTGCTCCGTGCAGGACGTTTTGACCGTCAGATACACGTGGACCTGCCCGACTTAAACGAACGTAAAGAAGTATTTGGCGTGCATTTGCGCCCGATTAAAATAGACGATAGTGTAGATGTGGACTTGCTGGCACGTCAGACACCGGGATTCTCGGGTGCGGATATTGCCAATGTCTGCAATGAGGCTGCACTGATCGCTGCCCGCCACGGGAAGAAATTCGTAAGCAAGCAGGACTTCCTAGATGCGGTAGACCGCATCATCGGTGGTCTGGAAAAGAAAACCAAGATTACAACGGAAGCAGAAAGACGTTCCATCGCTTTGCATGAAGCAGGACACGCCTCTATCTCCTGGTTGTTGGAATATGCCAACCCATTGATTAAAGTCACAATCGTTCCTCGCGGACGTGCATTGGGAGCTGCCTGGTATCTGCCGGAAGAACGTCAGATCACTACCAAGGAGCAGATGCTGGACGAAATGTGTGCTACTTTGGGAGGACGCGCCGCTGAAGATTTATTCCTCGGCCGCATCTCAACAGGTGCCATGAACGACCTGGAAAGGGTGACTAAGCAGGCATACGGCATGATTGCTTATTTAGGTATGAGCGACAAGCTGCCGAACTTATGTTATTACAACAACGATGAATATTCTTTCAACCGTCCATACAGCGAAAAGACAGCCGAATTGATTGACGAAGAAGTCAAGAGAATGGTAAACGAGCAGTATGACCGTGCCAAGAGAATTCTGTCGGAGAATAAAGAAGGACACAACGAACTGACGCAATTACTGATTGACAAAGAAGTAATCTTCGCGGAAGACGTTGAACGCATCTTCGGTAAACGCCCCTGGGCTTCCCGTTCAGAAGAAATCATGGCTGCTAAAGAAAGCCAGGATGCCGCAAGAGCTGAAAGAGAACTTGCCCAAAAGCTGAAAGAAGAAGAAAAGGAAATCAAAGAAGAGGAAGCTGAAAATACCGCAAAGGAAGAACAAGCACCCATAGACACCAAAGTTGCCGCAGAAGGTAAAAAGGTTACTGTGGAGGGCAAAGTTACCGTAGAGGGTAAATCCAATGAAGAAGAAGCTAACGGGTCCAACTAATTAAAACGAATAGATTTTGATTAATAATTTCATAAAACGAGCTATTACGGGTGTACTCTTCGTTGCCATCTTGGTGGGGTGCATCCTTTATGACGCATTCAGCTTTGGTATTCTGTTTACCGCTATCAGCGCACTGACCATTTATGAGTTCGGACAGCTGGTAAATATGCGCGCAGAAGGAGTGAAGATAAACAAGACTATTAATATGCTCGGCGGGGCTTACCTATTCCTTGCAATCATGGGATTCTGCATTGATGCGGCCGATTCGAAGATATTCATCCCGTATGTGCTTTTATTGCTTTACATGATGATTAGCGAGTTGTATCTGAAAAAGGAAAACCCGGTACTTAACTGGGCTTATTCTATGCTTAGCCAACTTTATATCGGACTACCTTTTGCTTTGCTGAATGTATTAGCATTCCATAACGATCCGGGATCAGAATACAGTAGCGTAAGTTACAATCCTATCCTACCGCTATCTATCTTTATTTTCCTTTGGCTGAATGACACGGGAGCCTATTGCATCGGTTCATTGATCGGCAAACACCGGTTATTTGAACGTATCTCTCCCAAGAAATCATGGGAAGGTTCTATCGGCGGCGGAGTGGTAGCAATCGGAGTATCTTTTATACTCGCTCACTACTTCCCATTTATGTCAATGATTGAATGGGCAGGACTGGCACTGGCGGTTGTTATATTCGGCACATGGGGCGACCTGACGGAGTCGTTATTGAAACGCCAGTTGCACGTTAAGGATTCGGGAACCATTCTTCCGGGACACGGTGGGATGCTCGACCGCTTTGACAGTTCCCTGATGGCTATACCAGCAGCAGTCGTTTATCTATATGCATTAACATGGTTCTAACGGGGGATTCTTTCTCAATCGATTAGAACTGAAACAAAATACAAAAGGTCGGGAACTTCTACGGAAGATCCCGACCTTTTTCACACACAGTAAATCATAGTTAGGTTATCGGATCGAAGAAGTGGAATGAACATCCTTTGCTGCTTCCGGTACACCGACCGGATGATCCAGATCAAGCACAATCACTCTTCCTTCTCCATGTTCTCTTGAGTTTATTGTCACCTTAAACCCTTTGGGTGCTACCCAGGAATCTTTCGGCGTAGGGAAGAACTTTTCCAGATTATAAGAAACTCGTCCCCATCCCCAATAGTCAGTCACATCCTCATACGTATTATAACGCAGTTCCAAATGTATGTAACCATCTTCATCCACATTCAATGTTCCCGGTTCTGACGGTTCGCCCGGCTCTCCCGGCTCTCCCGGTTCCATCTTATTTTGCACAAGACTGATACGATGTTTCTCCGAACGAGGCAACTCCTGGCGGAAAATTACGTTCAGGAACTTTCCTCCCAACCACATATCCCCCTGATAAATCAGAATAGGATCATTTCCGAATTCTTCCGCTTCTTCCTCTGTCGACATATCTTCCACTTCTTTTGTCAACAGTTCCTGTATGCCTTCCATCTTCACCTGAACTCCTTTTCCTCCTTCCATGTCATACAAAGGATTGAAAAAAGCCACGACACGTTCACCGTCCACCGGTTTAAACCAAGGAATAGAAGTAGCAACCGGATCAATCACCCCCCAATTATCACCTTCCAAATAATATCCTCCTCCACCGGTTGCACGAACAGTCGCCCAGTCCCAGCTGAAATCTCCAATAGAATAACCATCATCATCACATGATTGCAACATTGGCACTAATGCCAATAATAAGATTCCTAAAAGCCACTTAATTTTTTTCATATCTTTTTCCTTTCTTTATTTTAGTCTTCTGCTTTATAAATAAAAAAGCCGTGCATTTACTGCATCGGCTTTACGTTTATTCAGAAAAAGAAAGTTATTTTTTCAACAAACGCAGCATTTCACGAGCTGCGTGACGAGGAGCACCGACAGGCCCTAACCGTTCGGCTACATATTCATACCCCGAAAGCATCTCATTTCTATATGCTTCATTTTCAATGATATTTCTCAATTCGCTCTGCATATTCTTCACGGTCATCGTATCTGCCACCAGTTCTTTGACTACTTCACGGTCAGCAATCAAATTTACCAACGAAATAAATTTCACTGTCAGGATATGACGCCGCAAAAAAGAAATCACTTTTCCGATCGGAGTATAATAACAAACTACTTGAGGAACACGAAACAACGCCGTCTCAAGCGTGGCTGTCCCCGAAGTAACTAAAGCTACATCTGCATGCTGCAACAGGCTATAAGTCTGGCCGAAAATGATTTTCACTTTCGCCTCTCCTACATATTGTTTATAATACTCGGGAGCAATGGCAGGTGCACCGGCCAAGACAAGCTGATAATCAGGAAAAGCGGAAGCAGCCTTCAACATATCCGGCAGATTATCTTTGATTTCCTGTTTCCGGCTACCGGCAAGAAGAGCGATAATCGGCTTATCCTCCAATTGGTTCTCTGCAATAAAGTGCTCCTTATTTTTCGGATGAGCTGCCTGATAGGCTGCCACCTCATCCACCGTAGGGTTTCCTACATAGTGAATGGGGTATTGATGCTTTCCTTCGAAGAATTCCACTTCAAAAGGAAGAATGGAGAAAAGCTCATCTACATCTCGTTTTATATTCTTGATACGGTATTCTTTCCACGCCCATATCTTCGGAGAAATATAATAGTAAACCGGTATCTGTGTCTTTGCATGGACAAACTTGGCAATATCAAGATTGAATCCCGGATAATCTACCAGAATAACAACGTCCGGTTCCCAGGAAACAATGTCTTCTTTGCAACGCTTCATATTTGCAAAGATAGTGCGCAGATGGAGTAATACAGGAATAAATCCCATGTATGCCAACTCCTTATAGTGCTTTACCATTGTTCCTCCGACAGCCGCCATCAAGTCACCTCCGAAAAAACGGAAATCAGCCTGCGGGTCTTCTGCCTTTAAGGCAGCCATCAGATGAGAGGCGTGCAAGTCGCCGGAAGCTTCACCGACAATCAGATAATACTTCATTGAGTTGAGAGTTGAGAGTTGAGAGTTGAGAGTTGGTAGGGATAGATGACTAACAGGGCGTCATGCTTTCTTTTTCAACTTTCAAATTTCAACTAATTAAACCATTTATTAAGTTCGTCCATAAAGTGATAAGCCGTCACGTCAACCGTAGTCGGGGTGATAGCAACATAACCATTTGCCAAAGCCCAATGATCGTTCTTCTCGTTTTCAGGTTCATGATCGGTAAATTCACCGGTCAGCCAGAAATAGTTAGGATCATTCAGACGAGGGCAGGCAGCCCATTCATTCGTCCAACGTCCTTTCGCCTGTTCACAGATTTTCACTCCTTTTATATCGGCTGTATCGGGGAAGTTCACATTCAGACAAGTTAAAGGAGGAAGTCCTTTTTCCAAGATCATGGCAGCGATGCTGCGGATATAAGGTCCGGCAGCTTCAAAATCAGCATCAGGTGCATGATTGCACAAGGAGAAGCCAATAGAAGGGATTCCATTCAAACAGCCCTCAAACACCACTCCCATCGTACCGGAATAATGCACGTTAGTGGCAGAGTTATCTCCATGATTGATACCGCCGACTATCAGATCCGGAGTCCGGTCGAGCACTGTGTTTCGTGCCAATTTGATGCAATCGGTCGGTGTTCCCGAACATTTATAAACAGTCAAGCCCACTTCCTTCTTTACTAACTGGTAATGAACCGGCTGCGTCACCGTCAGCGCACACCCACTACCGGAACGCGGAGCATCAGGTGCCATCACTATAATCTCACCCAAAGGGCGAAGAAACTTCACCAGTTCATTAATACCTTTAGCCATCACGCCATCGTCATTCGAAACAAGTATCAACGGCTTCTCTTTTTCCATATATTCAATCCTTTCCTTTTTTATATTCGCACAAAAGTAACAAAAAGAAGCCGTACCACCAAACACCTCCCCGCATCAGATCGAAAAGTCTCTTTCACCCCCACTCCTACCCGTTTACAAATCTTAATCTTCTGCAAGCGAGCAAAAAAAGAAATAAATATCCAATATAAATATGTATATTTGCAAGCTCATAAAGAGAAAGGTAGATGATGAACCTGTCGAAGTTTGGTATCTGTTTCGTCCGACAGTTATTAACAAAACAGGTGACTTATCAACAGAAATTGCAAAGTTTCTCTTTTTTCGTAGGCGCTCTAAGGATTTATCACTTATTTCGCTGCCAATAAATTTAGAGAATATGGGAAAAATTATTGCTTTGGCCAATCAAAAAGGCGGTGTAGGAAAGACAACGACTACGATTAATCTCGCAGCTTCACTTGCTACACTGGAAAAAAAGGTACTCGTAGTAGATGCCGACCCGCAAGCTAATGCCTCTTCCGGTCTGGGAGTAGACATCAAGCAGTCGGAATGCACTATCTATGAATGTATTATTGACAGAGCCAACGTACAGGACGCTATCCTTGATACGGAGATTGATTCTTTGAAAGTAATCTCTTCGCACATCAATCTCGTAGGAGCAGAGATTGAAATGCTGAACCTCCCAAACCGAGAAAAGATACTAAAAGAAGTACTCACACCTTTGAAGAAAGAATATGACTATATCCTGATAGACTGTTCGCCTTCATTAGGACTGATCACGATCAATGCCCTGACGGCAGCCGACTCCGTGATTATCCCCGTTCAAGCTGAATATTTTGCTCTTGAAGGTATCAGCAAATTGTTGAATACCATCAAAATCATCAAGTCGAAACTGAATCCGGCTTTAGAAATCGAAGGTTTCTTACTGACAATGTATGACTCTCGTCTGCGTCAGGCTAATCAGATTTACGACGAAGTGAAACGTCATTTCCAGGAACTGGTGTTCAACACCGTTATTCAACGAAATGTGAAATTGAGCGAGGCTCCCAGCTACGGTGTCCCGACCATCCTTTACGATGCGGAATCTACCGGCGCCAAAAACCACCTGGCTCTTGCTAAAGAGATTATCAACCGAAATAAATAAAAGAAAGAAGAAGATATGGCAACACAAAAAAGAAATGCATTAGGACGTGGTCTCGACGCCTTGCTCTCAATGGATGATGTGAAAACCGAAGGGTCTTCTTCCATTAATGAAATAGAGCTGGCAAAGATTACTGTCAATCCTAACCAGCCCCGCCGTGAGTTTGACGAAACAGCATTGCAGGAACTGGCTGATTCCATTGCGGAAATCGGTATCATCCAACCTATTACCTTACGCAAACTCTCGGACGATGAGTATCAGATCATCGCGGGAGAACGTCGTTATCGTGCGTCACAAAGAGCAGGACTGAAAACGATCCCTGCTTATATACGCACTGCCGACGACGAAAACATGATGGAAATGGCGCTGATTGAAAATATCCAGCGTGAAGACCTGAATGCCGTAGAAATCGCACTTGCTTACCAGCATCTGCTCGATCAGTACGAACTGACACAGGAACGTCTTAGCGAACGTATCGGAAAGAAACGAACGACGATCGCCAACTACCTGCGCTTACTGAAATTGCCGGCTCCGATACAGATGGCCCTGCAAAACAAGCAGTTGGACATGGGACATGCCCGTGCACTGATTTCATTAGGCGACCCTAAACTACAAGTTAAAATATTCGAAGAAATACAAGAACACGGATATTCAGTCCGCAAAGTAGAAGAAATTGTTAAATCATTAAGCGAAGGAGAAGCTGTGAAAAGCGGCACACGGAAAATAACACCCAAACGTGGCAAACTTCCTGAAGAATTCAACTTATTGAAGCAACAACTCTCCGGCTTTTTCAACACCAAGGTACAACTCACCTGCTCTGAAAAGGGAAAAGGCAAGATCAGTATTCCTTTCGGGAACGAGGAGGAACTGGAACGTATCATGGAAATCTTCGATACGCTAAAGAAGTAAATGACAAGAAAAAGTAAGAAATATCAGTTACTAGTCAGCGCCCTGCTTCTCTGTTTTTTACAGGTGGCAGGGATTGATGTGTATGCACAATCCACTGTTACTCCGGCACGGAAAGATACAACAATCATACAGCGCGAAGCGCCGAAAGCCCGTGCACGAAGGCATCGTGATCCAATTATACAGGACTCGGTGAAGAAGGATTCTATCCAAATCATACCATCCAAAGAACTTCCGGCCATCGACAGTTTGTCAGCTGCTAAAATACAGATAGCGGATAGCTTGGATGCAGCCAACAAGAAAGAGCTGAAAAAGATAGAGCAACCTGCCTCCATTGTTGTAAAGACCGACACTGTGCCGCCACCTGCTCAAGATATTAACAAGAAAATATTTATCCCGAATCCGACCAAAGCAACGTGGTTGGCAGTCGTATTCCCCGGTGGAGGACAGATTTACAACCGTAAATACTGGAAATTACCTATTATATATGGAGGATTTGCTGGTTGTGCTTACGCCTTAAGTTGGAACGGTAAGATGTACAAAGACTATTCGCAAGCCTATCTGGACATTATGGACAGCAATCCGAATACGAAAAGTTACGAAGACTTGTTGCCCCCGAACTCCACTTATAATGAGGAGCAGCTAAAAAACACACTAAAACGAAGAAAAGATATGTTCCGTCGTTATCGGGACCTTAGTATATTTGCTTTTATCGGAGTTTACCTGATCTCTATCATCGACGCTTATGTAGATGCAGAGTTGTCCAACTTCGATATAACCCCCGACTTGAGTATGAAAGTAGAACCGGCTGTAATCGACAATAACAATCAGTTCCGCTCCAGCAGTTTAAAAAGCAAGTCGGTTGGTCTGCAATGCGTATTACGATTTTAAAAACACAATTTAGATTGATCTTATTATTGAAGCATGAAGAAATTAGTTAACTATTGTTCGATTATTTTTCTTTTACTGGTGGCAACGTCGCAGGTAAAAGCGCAAAGTGTAGATGTAGTGATTCGTGAAAATGGAACTGAACGCAAAGAAAGCATCGACCTGCCTAAAAGTATGACATATCCACTTGACAGTCTGTTGAACGACTGGAAAGCCAAAAATTATATTGACTTAGGCAAAGATTGCAGTACAGCTGAAATCAACCCTTTATTCAGCGACTCTGTCTATATCGACCGCTTGTCACGCATTCCGGCTATCATGGAAATGCCTTATAATGATATTATCCGCAAATTCATCGATATGTATGCAGGACGCTTGCGTAATCAGGTTTCTTTCATGTTGAGTGCCTGCAACTTCTATATGCCGATTTTTGAAGAAGCATTGGATGCATACGGACTTCCACTGGAACTTAGATATCTCCCGATTATCGAATCTGCACTGAACCCCTCTGCCGTGTCGCGCGCAGGCGCTTCCGGTCTGTGGCAATTTATGATCGGTACAGGTAAGATCTATGGCTTGGAATCAAACAGCCTGGTAGATGAACGACGCGACCCGATTAAAGCAACTTGGGCTGCCGCACGTTATCTCAAAGAAATGTACGATATCTATGGAGACTGGAATCTTGTGATTGCTGCTTATAACTGTGGGCCCGGTACTATCAACAAGGCAATCCGCCGTGCCAATGGCGAAACGGATTACTGGAAAATTTATAATTACCTGCCTAAAGAGACACGTGGTTACGTACCTGCCTTTATCGCCGCTAATTATGTGATGACTTACTATTGTGACCATAATATTTGTCCGATGGAAACAAATATCCCGGCAAGTACCGACACAGTACAAGTGAACAAAAATCTGCACTTCGAACAGATTGCTGATCTTTGCAACGTACCTTTGGATCAAATCAAGAGCTTGAATCCGCAATATAAGAAGCACATGATTCCGGGTGACAGCAAGCCTTATACTTTAAGACTTCCTATCGATGCTATCAGTACCTTTATAGATAAGCAAGACACAATTTACGCACATCGTGCCGACGAATTGTTCCGCAACCGAAAAACCGTTGCAGTAAAGGAAATTACCCCCTCAACCCGCAAAACGACAGCAGCTGTTGCCGGTAAAGGCAAACTGACCTACTACACAATAAAAAGTGGAGACACTTTGTCAACTATCGCCGGAAAGTATGGCGTCACAATTAAGGATATACAAAGGTGGAATGGAATGTCCAACACCAAAATTGCTGCAGGAAAACGATTGAAAATATACAAATAAACAGCTTCCTGCTTGCATCGTTCGGAAATTTGCTTATTTTTGCAGAACTAAGCAAGTGAAAGGATAACAATTATGGATAATCTGCCCCCTAAAGAAATAAGTGATGAAGAGATGATCAATCAGGCGTTCCACGAACTACTGAATGATTATCTCAACACTAAACATCGCAAAAAGGTTGAAATCATTACGAAGGCTTTCAACTTCGCCAATCAGGCGCATAAAGGTATCAAACGTCGTTCGGGCGAACCATATATTATGCACCCGATTGCCGTTGCAAGTATTGTATGTAATGAGATCGGCCTGGGTTCAACTTCTATATGTGCGGCCTTGTTGCATGATGTAGTAGAAGACACTGATTACACAGTAGAAGACATTGAAAATATCTTTGGCCCGAAGATTGCCCAAATTGTGGACGGACTGACCAAGATATCCGGCGGAATTTTCGGTGACCGTGCTTCAGCACAAGCAGAGAACTTCAAGAAGTTACTGCTCACTATGTCGAACGATATCCGGGTAATTCTTATCAAGATAGCCGACCGTTTGCACAACATGCGTACCCTCGGTTCCATGTTGCCCAACAAGCAATATAAGATTGCAGGCGAAACGCTTTACATCTATGCGCCACTCGCCAACCGCCTGGGTCTCTATAAAATAAAAACAGAGCTTGAGAATCTAAGCTTCAAATATGAACATCCCGAAGAATATGCGGAAATAGAAGAGAAGTTGAATGCCACAGCTGCCGAACGCGACAAAGTTTTCAACGACTTCACTGCTCCTATCCGTACACAGTTGGATAAGATGGGATTAAAATACCGGATACTTGCCCGCGTAAAATCAATCTATTCTATCTGGAACAAAATGCAGACCAAGCATGTTCCTTTTGAAGAAATATTTGATCTACTAGCTGTCCGTATCATCTTCGAGCCACGTAACATAGAAGAAGAACTCAACGACTGTTTCGACATTTACGTTTCCATCTCCAAGATATACAAGCCTCATCCGGACCGTCTGCGCGACTGGGTGAGCCATCCTAAAGCAAATGGTTATCAGGCATTGCATGTCACCCTGATGGGTAATAACGGACAATGGATTGAAGTCCAGATTCGTAGTGAACGAATGAATGACGTTGCCGAACAAGGTTTCGCCGCTCACTGGAAATACAAAGAAGGAGGAGGCAGCGAAGATGAAGGAGAGTTGGAAAAATGGTTGAAAACCATTAAGGAGATATTGGATGATCCGCAACCGGATGCCATTGATTTTCTGGATACCATCAAACTTAATTTATTTGCTTCTGAAATATTTGTGTTCACTCCCAAAGGTGAACTGAAGACTATGCCGCAGAATTCTACGGCTCTCGACTTCGCGTTTTCCCTGCATACGGATATTGGCAGCCATTGTATTGGTGCCAAAGTCAACCACAAATTAGTTCCGTTAAGCCATAAATTGCAAAGTGGTGACCAGGTTGAGATCCTGACTTCAAAATCGCAACGTGTGCAACCGCAATGGGAAGTTTTTGCAACCACTGCCCGTGCCCGTGCCAAGATAGCAGCCATCCTCCGCAAAGAGCGTAAAGCAAACCAGAAGATAGGTGAAGAAATCCTTAACGAGTTTTTGAAAAAAGAGGAAATCCGCCCTGAAGAAGCCGTTATCGAGAAACTGCGTAGACTGCATAATGCAAAAAATGAAGAAGAATTGTTGGCTGCCATTGGCAGTAAAGCAATCATTCTGGGAGAAGCGGACAAGAATGAACTGAAAGAAAAGCAAACCAGTAACTGGAAGAAATATCTGACTTTCTCTTTCGGCAACAATAAAGAGAAGCAAGAAGAAAAAGAGCCGCAAGAAAAAGAAAAAATCAATCCGAAGCAAGTGCTCAAACTGACGGAAGAAAGTTTGCAGAAGAAATACATCATGGCCGAATGTTGCCATCCTATTCCCGGTGATGACGTATTGGGATATGTGGATGAAAACGACCGGATCATTATCCACAAACGCCAATGTCCTGTTGCCGCCAAACTGAAGAGCAGTTATGGCAACCGTATATTAGCAACAGAATGGGATACACACAAAGAACTATCTTTCCTGGTATATATATATATAAAAGGTATAGACAGCATGGGACTTTTGAATGAAGTCACCCAGGTTATCTCCAGACAACTCAATGTAAATATCCGTAAGCTAACCATCGAAACCGAAGATGGTATCTTTGAAGGAAAAATTCAGTTATGGGTACATGACGTGGATGATGTGAAAACCATCTGTAACAATCTGAAGAAAATACAGAATATCAAACAGGTGAGCCGCGTAGAAGAATAACATTGATCGACACATTCGTTATCGATCAACGTTATTCTACTCCCGTCCATCCAATTCGCGTTTAATAGCCAAAAGCTCTTCTTTTATCGCTTTCAGCTTATTTACAATCTCATAATTACGAACCGTAGCTTCTTTATTATCCTTCAAACGTTGCCGGGCACCGGGAAGTGTCATGCCTTTTTCTTTTACCAAATGATAGATAAGACCGATCGTTTCTACGTCTTCTTTGCGGTACTGACGTATTCCTCTTCCTGCTGTCTTAGGAGAGATTTGCGGAAATTCCTTTTCCCAAAAACGGAGCAATGACGGATTGACTCCGAACATATCGGCAACCTCTCCTATTGAATAATATAGCTTCAATTCTTTATCTGTATTAAGCATAACACTCCTGTTTTAAGATTTTAATCGAATACTTTACCATGATTGGCTGCCAACTGAATCATCTTTTCATAATCTTCGGCACTCAAATCCATGAAATAATAATTGACCGGATTTACTACCTGCCCTTTCACGTACACTTCATAATGCAAATGCGGGCCGGTACTTTTTCCTGTACTACCCACTTTTCCGATAATCTCACCACGTACCACTTTCTTTCCGACTTTCGTATTAAATCCCTGCAAGTGAGCATACCGAGTGAGATACCCGAAACCATGATCTATCTCAATGGTATTACCGTATCCGGTTTCCCATCCCACTTTCACCACTGTTCCGTTTCCGGTAGCATAAACATCCGTTCCCGGATGAGCAGAGAAGTCCATGCCTGCATGGAACTTTGTCGTACCATAAATAGGGTCAATACGTGTACCATAACCGGATGCTGTCTGACGAAGATCTTTATTCGAAATAGGCTGTATGGCCGGAATACATTTCAGCATCTCATCATGGTTCTTACACATATCAATCACATCATCGAAAGATTTCGACTGGATATAAAGCCTTTTGGAAAGCACATCCAACTTTTGAGTCGTGTTCACCACCAGCTTGGCATTCGCCAAATCCATCAGTTCTTCGTAACGGTTCGTCCCGCCATAACCAGCCTGACGAATAGCCGGAGAAACAGGATCTGCCTGTAAAATCACCCGATACAGATTATCGTCACGTTGCTGAATATCCTGAAGCACCCCCATAGCGTCATCCAAACGCCGGGAAAGCACATTGTACTGCGCCAAAAGACGGCTGTTTTCAATTCTTAATTCCTTCTCCGACGGAGAACCAAAAATCAAAAGCAATACAATAAAGCAACCTGCTCCCAACCCCATTCCATAGAAAAGCCGACGCAGGATACTAAGCGCACGCTGCCGTACGGTAGGGTAAATTCGATCATAAGTCTGGGTCTGTGGATTATAGATGTAGTATACTTTGCGCATCTTTTTGGAAATATTTCGCTTGTTAATACGGCAAAAGTAATAAAAACAAGCTATCTTTGCACAGTTTTTACGAATTTATGAGTTGTGATTTATGATTTATTGGGGATTCCTCCCCTCTCTCATATCCCACAGCCCATAATTCATAATTCATAAATCATAATTCTTCATTATATGTTGACTGCAAAAGAGATCAGAGATTCATTCAAGAATTTCTTTGAGTCGAAAGGACACCACATCGTTCCCTCGGCTCCGATGGTGATTAAAGATGACCCTACCCTGATGTTTACGAACGCGGGTATGAACCAGTTTAAAGATATTATTTTGGGTAACCATCCGGCGAAATACCAAAGAGTCGCGGACTCGCAAAAATGTTTGCGTGTAAGCGGAAAGCATAATGACCTGGAAGAAGTAGGACACGATACGTACCACCACACCATGTTTGAAATGCTTGGTAACTGGTCGTTCGGCGATTACTTCAAGAAAGAAGCGATCAGCTGGGCATGGGAATATCTGGTAGAAGTCTTGAAACTGAATCCGGAACATCTCTATGCAACCGTATTTGAAGGAAGTCCTGAAGAAGGATTGAGCCGTGACGACGAAGCTGCTTCCTATTGGGAACAGTTCTTGCCGAAAGATCACATCATCAACGGTAACAAACACGACAACTTCTGGGAAATGGGTGATACAGGACCTTGCGGACCTTGTTCCGAAATCCATATCGACCTCCGTCCTGCTGAAGAACGTGCCAAGATCTCCGGTCGCGATCTCGTAAACCACGATCACCCGCAGGTAATTGAAATCTGGAACCTCGTGTTCATGCAATACAACCGCAAAACAGACGGCAGTCTTGAGCCGCTTCCTGCCAAGGTTATTGATACCGGTATGGGATTCGAACGTCTTTGTATGGCTCTGCAAGGCAAAACATCCAACTACGACACAGACGTATTCCAGCCAATGTTGAAAGCTATTGCAGCAATGTCGGGTACAGAATATGGAAAAGACAAGCAGCAAGATATTGCAATGCGTGTAATTGCCGACCATATCCGTACCATTGCATTCTCAATCACAGATGGTCAGTTGCCGTCTAATGCAAAGGCAGGTTATGTGATCCGCCGTATCCTTCGCCGTGCTGTTCGTTACGGATATACTTTCCTCGGACAGAAACAGGCATTTATGTATAAGTTGCTTCCTGTATTGATTGATAACATGGGAGAGGCTTATCCTGAACTAGTTGCACAAAAGACACTGATTGAAAAAGTAATCAAGGAAGAAGAAGAATCATTCCTCCGCACTTTAGAAACTGGTATCCGTTTATTGGATAAGACAATGGAAGATACCAAAGCCAATGGAAAAACTGAAATCAGCGGTAAAGATGCCTTTACTTTGTATGATACATTCGGTTTCCCGCTCGACTTGACAGAGCTGATTCTCCGTGAAAACGGAATGACTGTCAACATTGAAGAGTTCAATGAAGAAATGCAGCAACAGAAACAGCGTGCACGTAATGCTGCCGCCATCGAAACTGGTGACTGGATTGTACTGAAAGAAGGAACTACTGAATTCGTTGGTTACGATTACACTGAATACGAGGCTTCTATCCTTCGTTACCGTCAGATCAAACAAAAGAACCAGACATTGTATCAGATTGTACTCGACTATACTCCGTTCTATGCAGAAAGTGGTGGTCAGGTAGGTGATACAGGTGTATTGGTGAGCGAGTTCGAGACGATTGAAGTGGTCGACACAAAGAAAGAGAATAATCTTCCGATACATATTACCAAAAAGCTACCCGAACATCCGGAAGCTCCGATGATGGCTTGTGTAGATACCGACAAACGTGCTGCCTGTGCAGCCAATCACTCGGCGACCCACTTGCTGGATGCTGCTTTACGTGAAGTATTGGGTGAACACATCGAACAGAAAGGTTCATTGGTTACACCGGATTCATTGCGTTTCGACTTCTCTCACTTCCAGAAAGTGACCGATGAAGAAATCCGTAAAGTTGAACATATCGTCAATGCAAGAATCCGCGCTAATATCCCATTGAAAGAATATCGCAATATTCCTATCGAGGAAGCTAAGGAGTTGGGAGCTATCGCTCTCTTTGGTGAAAAGTATGGCGACAGAGTTCGTGTGATCCAGTTCGGCACTTCTATCGAGTTCTGTGGTGGTACACATGTAGCTGCAACCGGAAATATCGGTATGGTAAAAATCATCTCCGAAAGTTCTGTTGCTGCCGGCGTTCGCCGTATTGAAGCTTATACCGGAGCACGCGTGGAAGAAATGCTGGATACGATACAAGATACACTTAGCGACTTGAAGGCTCTCTTTAACAATGCTCCTGACTTGAGAATTGCAATCCGTAAATATCTGGATGAAAATGCAGGATTGAAAAAGCAGGTAGAAGACTTCATGAAAGAGAAAGAAGCAGCTTTGAAGGAAAGACTACTGAAAAATGTACAAGAGATCCACGGTATCAAAGTAATCAAGTTCTGTGCCCCACTACCGGCAGAAGTAGTGAAGAATATCGCTTTCCAACTTCGGGGTGAAATCACAGAAAACTTGTTCTTCGTAGCCGGAAGTACAGACAATGGCAAACCGATGCTGACAGTAATGCTTAGCGATAATTTGGTTGCTGGTGGTTTGAAAGCTGGTAATCTGGTAAAAGAAGCTGCCAAACTGATTCAAGGTGGCGGCGGTGGCCAACCTCACTTCGCTACTGCAGGAGGTAAAAATGCTGATGGACTACCGGCAGCAGTTGAAAAAGTACTGGAGCTGGCAGGAATCTAAGAATAAATAAAAGAGGCTGTCTAACAAGCCCCGAAAAAAAAGAAATCACCCCTGTCAGAGTTTGTTCTGATAGGGGTGAAATCGTTAAAAAGAGACTTATAGACAACCTCTTTTACGTAAAGATTTAAATTAGACGCGTCTGAATAAATACATAAGAAACTCCCTATTAATGTAGAAAAAAAATAGTGACGGTATATGCACAGGATAGTGACGGTATCGCTGGCATATAGCGTCACTATTTGCATCGGATAGCGTCACTATTTTACAGAAGGGAATTCACCAACAACAATTTCGGCTTGAATCCCCTTTTGAATCCCCTATAAAAGCATCGGGGAAGGATATTTCCTACCCTCCCCCCAAAACCAACAAACCCGGTAAAAAATAGAAGTCTATTTGTCTCTTTCTAAAAATATTAGCTTATAATTTAGGCTTGTCACAGTTTTTTTCTACCTTTGTGACCAG
>ERZ780190.1256-NODE-1256-length-23966-cov-27.018653_pt1 | contig 23966 bp, 18 predicted proteins | sample MGYA00510980_ERZ780190 | MGnify/ENA primary metagenome ERZ780190 (study PRJEB29588, sample SAMEA1972188) | human gut metagenome | biome: human gut; feature: human-associated habitat; material: faeces | place: Denmark | collected 2008/2010 ... | reverse complement strand
CCCCAGTGTTTTCTCAAGCTTTTGTTAATTTTTCACAATTCAATTTAGGTTTCTAGGAGTTTTGCAATTGTCTAATCTGTTTTTTGATGTCTCTATGATAGCTTGCCCCAAAATGATTGCCAATTTACAAAAAAGGTGAAATGATAAAAATTTTATCACTTCACCTTTTTTGTAAAAAATCCTATGGGTGTCTGCGAAACGCCCCATAATATTCTTTCAATTGCTCAAAATCTTCTTTATCGCAAATTACATTTTTTCCTTCACCTGTTCAAAATTACGGATGGAATTGGCAATATTACCATGCAACGTCACTGCGAGCAGATCTACGATCTTCTGATAATCCTCTTTCATTCCGCGGTCGATCCAGTCTAACATGATTCCGACAAAACCGTATTTGTAAAAATCAGCAATAAACTGTTTATCTGTTTCCGGCAGATGATCTCTGGAGCATTTTTCCTCGACAACATCCGCAATCAGCTGGTATGTCAGTTTGTATAGAAAACTCTCGATCTTTTCACGTCTCACCGAATGATAGACGTTCATAATAAACGGCTTGTTTTCCAGCACTGCCTCAAAAATCTGGGCAAAACCCTCCTGCCAGGTATCGTAAGTTTTCTTATCCCGCAGGGCTTTTTTGCCGTCTTCCACACATGCCCACTCCACCAGATCATAGATATCCTTGAAATGATAGTAAAATGCCATGCGGCTGATCCCGCAGTCCTCTGTCAGATCTGCGATGGTGATCTTATCAAAAGGTTTCTTTTTCAAAAGTTCTTTCAATGACGCTTCCAGTGCGATTTTGGTTGTATTCAATATCTGCTTCTCCTGTTTTTCGCTTGCTTTATGAGTTCCATTTTATCTGCGTTCTTCGGTTTGGTAAAGCCTTTCCGTGATTCTTTCATAAAAATTTCAGAGACATTTTATAATTTTTTATTCTTGACAGAAAATGTTAGCAGACTTACAATTTTTCTGGTTTCAAATGATTCACAATTTTTGATGTACAATTTGATATTATAAATGAAAATACAGACATTTTGACACCTGAATTTTATAAAAAAAGGAGTTTATCAACATGACACAGAAAAAACAAATGACAAATCCACTTGGTACCGATAGAATTTCCACGCTGGTGGCACGTTTTGCTGTTCCAAGCATCATCGCAATGCTTGTCAGCGCCGTTTACAATATCGCTGACCAGCTTTTTATCGGAAATGCAGTCGGCACGCTCGGAAATGCTGCAACCAATATCGCCTTTCCGCTCTCTATGCTCTGCACTTCGCTGGCACTGCTTTTTGGGATCGGCGGAGCAGCAAGCTTTAACCTTCATATGGGCGCTGGACGAAAAGAGGAAGCTCCTTATTATATCGGCAACTCCATCACTATGCTGCTCTCACTCGGATTTCTTTTACTGCTTATCACCGAACTGTTTTTAAATCCGCTGTTAGTGCTCTTTGGTTCCCCGGCAGATGTACTCCCACTGGCAGAGCAATATGTCCGCGTCACAGCGGTCGGTTTTCCATTTCTGATCTTAACCATCGGAAGCGGTCACCTGATCCGTGCGGACGGCAACCCGAAAATGGCAATGTTTGTCACGGTTTCAGGTGCTGTCATTAATATTGTCTTAGACGCACTGTTCGTATTCGGTTTCCAATGGGGAATGTACGGCGCTGCCTGGGCGACTGTCATCGGACAGATCATCTCCGCTGCGATCGCGATCCGTTACCTCATGCATTACCGCACTGTGACATTAGAAAAACAGCATTTTATCCCTTCCGGGAAAGTTCTCGCACAGATCTGTTCCCTCGGCATGTCCTCAGGTATTAACCAGATTGCCATGATGATCGTGCAGATCGTCATGAACAACCTGTTAAAACACTACGGCGCACAGTCGGTTTATGGCGAATCCATCCCGATCGCCTGTGCCGGAATTGTCATGAAGGTAAACCAGCTGTATTTTTCTATTATTATCGGACTGTCCCAGGGCAGCCAGCCAATTGAAAGTTTTAATTACGGTGCAAAGCAATACAAACGGGTGAAGGACGCTTTCCTTCTCGCAGCGTCAGTCGGTGCGGTTGTATCCATTATTTCCTTTTTGCTGTTCCAGCTTTTCCCGAGACAGATCCTTGGTCTGTTCGGAAGCGGAAGCGAAGAATATTTTGAGTTCGGTGTCAACTATTTCCGAGCCTTCCTGTTCTTCACCTGGTTAAACTTTTTGCAGCCGATCTCCTCGATGTTTTTCAGTTCCATCGGAAAAGCGTACAAGGGAACTTTCCTCTCCCTGACCAGACAGATCCTGTTCCTGCTGCCGCTTATCGTTGCACTGCCGCATTTTTTCGGCATTATGGGCGTACTTTATGCAGGACCGATCGCCGACCTTCTGTCCTTTGCAGTCGGTCTTAGCATGGTGATCGTTGAATTCAAACATATTAATAAGCTGGAAGCTGAGCTGGCTTAATATTATCCTTTACCCCAACACCTTCTCCAGCTCCTCCACAACGATCTTAAGAGCTTTGATCCGGGCATATTTCTTGTCGACAGACTCTAAAATATGCCACGGAGCATAGGAGGTGCTGGTCTTTTGGATCATCTCATTGACCGCTGTCTCATACGCATCCCATTTGTCACGGTTGCGCCAGTCCTCGTCTGTGATCTTCCACTGTTTTTCCGGTGTATTCTGTCTCTCATTAAAACGCTCAAGCTGCGTATCTTTGTCAATCTGCACCCAGAATTTGATGATCACAGCGCCCCAGTCGTGAAGTTCTTTTTCAAATTCGTTGATCTCATTGTAAGCACGCATCCAGTCATTTTCACTGCAAAATCCCTCCAGACGCTCCACCATCACTCTTCCGTACCATGTGCGGTCAAAAATAGCGATATGTCCTGTTTTCGGCAGTCTCGTCCAGAAACGCCACAGGTAATGTCTTGCTTTCTCATGAGGTTCCGGGCTTGCGATCGGATGAACTTCGTAACCGCGCGGGTCGAGCGCTCCTGCGATCCGCTTGATATTGCCGCCTTTTCCTGCTGCATCCCAGCCCTCATAAGCGATGATGACCGGTACTTTTTTCCGGTAAAGACGGTTGTGCAGTTCTCCAAGCCGATTCTGCAATTCTTTCAGTTCTTTGCGGTACTCATCCGCCTCAATCTCTTTGTCCAAAGGCACTTCTGCCAAAAGTGGCATCCGCACTAACGGAAAAACATTCTGTAAAAGAGGCACTGCCAGCTTCTGATTGCTCAGCGCAATCTCAATCCCCTGTGTCAATGTCTCTAAAACCTGAAGTTCCGTCCATTTTCTCGACTTTGCATCGATAATGTACCACGGCGCAGACGGCAGATTCGTGTTCTTCATATAGGAAGAAAATGCCTCTTCGCACTTCTCATAATGCCGGTTCTGCCAGAGATCATTTTTGCTGACACGCCAGACCGTATCTTTTTCATGCTCTAAATGTTCGATCCGTTTTGCCTGTTCTTTCTCCGGGATATGCAGGAAAAATTTCATGACCAGATAACCGTTATCTGTAAGCTGGCGCTCAAAACGTCTCACACTCTCGATTCTTTTTGCGTAATCCTCATCGGAAAGTTTTCCGTGCAGCTCGTCTTTTACGATCTCATCCATCCAGCCCGAATCGAGAAATACGAACTTTCCCTCTTCCGGGATTCGTCTGAAATAGCGGTATAAAAACGGTTTCCGGCACTCCTCCTCACTCTTTTCCCCCATCGATTCCACCTTGAAGAAACGCGGATCGATATTCTGGATCACCTGACCGATCACAGATCCTTTTCCGGCGGTTCCCCAGCCTTCCATGAGCACAAGTACCGGTATCTTCTGCTCTTTGATCAAAAGCTGCTGCTTTGCTAACTTTTCTTTTGCAGCGGCAAGGCGCGCCCTGATCTCTTCCTCATCCGGTTTTTCCATTGCTTTCCATTCCTGCAGCATAAAAAAATCTCCCTTCTCTTACACTTTTTCATCATCAATCCATATCTCCGCGATCACGTTCCGAAGAAGCACGGATATCTGCCTATGACTCTGTTGTCATTCTTCTTTTAGTTTCTCTCAAAATTTCCGAAACATCAAGGCATTTTCACACTTTTTATATTTTTTTCAGAATTTGACAGTTTTATTCTTCTTCCTATATTTTCGTATACTTGTTTTCTTTTATAAGCGTTTCTTATGAATCAGTTTTTTCTCCCTATTTTTTTGCACAAATGCAGGAAAACAGGAAAAACCTCCTTGCAATTTGTATTCTTACACGATATAGTTGAATCAACAATTTCGAGATGAAGTTTGCAGGAAAACGACGCAAGTCTACCGAAGGAGTAACACTCTCAGGTGCCGGTCATACCGGTGCAACTGTAAATGGATCGACTCTCTGGAGACGCCCGGATGAACCGGGGGCCGAAGGTGCAACATACGTTTTCGTATGAATCTCTCAGGCAAGCGGACAGAGAAGATATCTTAATTGCACACATAAGATTTCATTTTATATGAAGTTTTCTGATTATGTATCTTCCTATCCCATATATTTTTATATGGGATATTTTTCTGTCAGTTCATCCTGTTTCCGGTCATCATCCCATTTTCATTGCAAGATATTTTCTGTGATACTGCTGCACTCGATGTATATATTGAAAGAAAGATAGAGGATTAGAAACATGTGGAGTGTAATTAATGATTTTCTTGTCAATGTTGACAATTTTGTCTGGGGTGTGCCATTAATGGTGCTGATCATGGCGGGCGGCCTGCTGCTTACGGTGCGCCTCGGTCTGTTACAGATCCGGAAGCTTCCCCTTGCACTGAAATGGATGATCCAAAATGAGGAAGAGGCAGAAGGCGAAATTTCCAGTTTTGCAGCTCTCTGTACTGCTTTGAGCGCAACGATCGGTACCGGTAATATCGTAGGTGTTGCAACCGCTGTCTGCGCCGGCGGTCCGGGCGCTCTGTTTTGGATGGTCGCAGCCGCTTTTCTCGGAATGGCTACCAAATATTCCGAAGGACTTTTAGCTGTCAAATACCGTGTCGTTGCTCCTGACGGCCACAGCCTTGGCGGTCCTTTCTATTATATTGAACAGGGAATGGGAAAAAACTGGAAATGGCTTGCAAAGCTTTTTGCATTTTTCGGTGTCTGTGTCGGACTTTTCGGTATCGGAACTTTCAGCCAGGTCAATGGTATCGCAAGTGCGATCAACGGTTTCTTTGATCCGGACAATGCACACTGCGTTAAGATCCTTCCTTTCCTCGGAGAATATTCCTGGTCAGTCGTGATCGCATCCCTGATCCTGACGGTCTGTGTCGCAGCCGTATTGATCGGCGGTGTAAAACGGATCGCAAGTGTGAGCCAGATCATTGTACCTTTTATGGCGATCCTTTATTTTGCTTTTGCCGTTATCCTGATCATCTGCAATATTACTGAAATTCCTGCAGCTATTAAAGTGATCGTAACCGCTGCTTTCACACCGAAAGCTGTTACCGGCGGTGCTGTCGGAAGTATGTTTGTCGCTATGCAAAAAGGTGTTGCCCGCGGTATTTTCTCAAATGAGGCAGGACTCGGAAGTGCCCCGATCGCAGCAGCTGCTGCACAGACAAAAGAACCTGTCCGTCAGGGACTTGTCAGCATGACCGGAACTTTTATCGACACGATCGTAATCTGTACACTGACCGGACTCTCCATCGTCTTAACCGGCGCATGGCAGGTCGAAGGCTTAGAAGGTGTGGAAGTCACCACTTACGCATTCCAGCAGGGACTTCCTTTCCCTCCGGCCGTGTCCTCTTTTGTATTAATGCTCTGCCTTGTATTTTTTGCATTTACAACAATTCTCGGCTGGGATTATTACAGCGAACGCTGTCTTGAATATTTAAGTGGCGGTAATTTAAAACATGTGAAAGTCTACCGCTGGATTTATATTTTTGCAGTATTTATCGGGCCGTATATGACTGTCAGCGCTGTGTGGACGATCGCTGATATTTTCAACGGACTGATGGCTCTGCCAAATATGATCGCACTGTTCGCATTGAGTGGGGTTGTTGTCAGGGAAACAAAAGCGTTTTTTAAGAAACAAAGTGGAAAATAAAGTTTCTTTCTGGATACAAAAAACAAGAGCATATGCTCTTGTTTTTTGTACCCATTCACTTAATTAAAAAGTTTGAGAATTTAAGTCCAGCCTATCGTAACAGGTCCAGCAATGTGTATTCTCCCTTTGGCACTTTCGACACTTCATGATACTTTCTTATTGCAGTCACAAGAACTATTGGATTGCTAAAGTAATTCTTGACAAAAGTTACTACATTAGAGTCAAAGCAATACTCTTTTTCAGTTGCATATAAGCCTCGTATGTCGGAGTCGTTCCCTCAAGGAAACCGCTCTGGTACGCATCACTCTTCTTGATATCATTTCTTTTCAGTATCTTTGACAGATTCTCCGCAGTAATTCCATTACGATTTCTGGTAATAAATATACCATCATTACGTTCATATTCATCCAGCAATTCCGGATAATGTGTAGAAAAAATGAGTATTCCACCATTTTTGTTCAGCTTATTATCCATGAAAAATCGTAATAGTGTTGTTACAATTTCTTTGTTAAAATGATTTTCTACCTCATCTACAACAATATATCCACCGCTCTGCAATACTTCCCGTGCCAATGTAAAGGTAATCATTCCTTTTACCGTACCTGACGAAAGATAACTATTAAGCTCCACCGGGCTATTGAGTAGAATTTCCTCTTTACCTCTGAATTTCAAATGTATTAAAGTCTTACTGTCATTTTCATCAAAATGCAGCTTCTCAATTGTCGGATCCAAAAAAGTAATGATTTCTGCCGGAATATCTTCCGAAAATGGAAGAACATTTTCATTTGTGTATTTCAGGAGATTTACAATTCGTATATGTTCCTTCGTTTTTTTGTTTCTGGCAATCATGATACTTACATCATCCGACAAAAAATCTTCCTGACTACTTCTAATCATTACCGGTTCTCTTCCTTCAAAATCCAACATTGCCTTACGAGTAGTCACTACATCTACACATTTTGTCCACATGGTCTCAGAAGCGATGCTATAACTTATCCCTTCTGACTTGCTCTTATGGGAAGTAATAATTGTTTCCAACCGGCAAACTTCATTTGTCTTTCCCGAAAAGAAATACATATTTAATTTAACTTCTTTTGAGTTTCCCAGAATATCTCTGGTCTCAATATGATTGATCGGCTCATTATTGATTATTTCTAAAGCCAGCAAAATAACCTTTAAGACAGATGTCTTTCCTGATGCATTAATACCAATAAATCCAATAGCAGAATTCACCCAAATATTTGCAAACAATGGGTATAAAATATTCTTCTGTTCTTCTGTGACTCTCTGCTGTGCATAAAAGGATAAATCCAATTTTTCCTTGAATAACGGCAATCCTTCCGCTGTAATACGAAGAAGTTTCATATTCACCTCCAAATTTATAAACAGGTTTTTCGTTTTTATATTTAAATTATAAGTAGTATAACACTTGTTTTTAAATTTATCAACGGATTATACGTTTTTATTTTATGTGTAGAATGGATTAGAAGGCTTTACATTGCTATCTCAACCTTTTTTGCCGCAAAAAGCAATTCCATAAATGCGCCAATTTCAGTTTCTATTGCTTCCTATTTTCCAATGCCAACCCAATCAATCGATCTGTCTGATCTGCCATGAACAGCGGGATATTCAGCACATCATCGTCCAGTTTCAGATTGTCCAATGAAAAACGGATGCGAAGCCTGACCTTATCAGGGAACAGTTCCTTGAACTTCTTCATACTTTTGCTGGTTGTGTTGGCTTCGGATTTGACCTCCACAGGGAAGATGTCGTTCTCCCGCTGAATGAGGAAATCCACCTCGTAAGGTGGGTTGTTCTGGCTCCAATAACGGGGCATGACTTCAAACTGAGTAATTAAAGTCTGCAACACAAAGTTTTCGGTTAATGCGCCTTTGAATTCAGTAAACAGGCGGTTTCCTTCTCCAAAGGCAGTGGGAGCCAACTGTGCCAGACGGCGAAGCAGTCCCACATCTACCAAATAAATCTTGAAAGCAGACAAGTCATCGTAAGCTGCAATCGGCAAGCCGGGAGCTGAGCTGCGATAAATTTTATGCACCAGACGGGCATCCACCAGCCATTGCAAAGCATCCTCGTACTCACGGGCTCGTGCGCCTTCCCTGACCACCTTATAGACAAACTTCTTGTTCTCCCTTGCCAGTTGAGAAGGAACAGACTTCCAAATCATTGAGATTTTCGGGAACTCGCTGAGATTAGGATGCCTGGCAAAATCACGCTCATAGGCTCCAATGATTCCGGACAATGCTTCCTGCATGGCAGAAACATCCCGTGCCTCCGTCCACATCAATACCGACTCCGGCATACCACCGGTGACATAGTACATCTTCAGCTTCTCATACAGCGGATTAAAGAAGGCGTCAGGGATAGGTTCAAGGGTATCCACCTGTTCCAGATACTGCGCCAGATTTTCATCACCGTTGGCAAGTAGAAACTCAGCGAATGTCATTGGGTCAATCTGCATGAAGTTGACCTTGCCTACTGGAAAAGAGGAAGGCTTCGCCAAGGCGATACCTAACAGAGAACCGGCGCAGGCAACATGGTACTGCGGTGCATTCTCGCAGAAATATTTCATGGAGTTAATGACTTTCGGGCAGTCCTGTACCTCGTCAAAGATGATGAGTGTCTTTTCTGGCAAGATCTTTTGACCGCTTGCCAGCATAAGGTTTTGTAGAATCCGGTCCACATCCTTGGTTGTTTCAAAAAATTGTTTATATTCTTCGTTTTCGTCGAAGTTAAAGTAGGCTGTATTTTCATAACAGCGTCTGCCGAACTCTTTCAGAATCCAAGTCTTACCCACCTGACGTACGCCCTTCAAGATTAAAGGCTTGCGGTAGGGAGAATTCTTCCAATCCAGCAACTTTTTTAAGATAAATCGTTCCATCGAATCACTCCTCACATTTTTATTGGAGTTTTATGCTTTATAATCACACTTTTATTATATGCGAAATCTATGAAAATCACAACCGGAATCACAAAATTATTAAGATTTAATGCTTATCAATCACACTTTTATATGAGATAGTGAGAAATTTTTTCTACAAAAAGCAATAGAGGAACTAAGAGAAAAATACATTAAAAATCCACCTGAAGGAATGACTGCACAGCTTGTAAAAAACATGAGTGATTCAGAATACGGGCTTTTATATTAGTGTTTTCTCCGAAGGGAGAAATTTCCTAATATTAAAAATAGCCGCTAAGTTATCCCTAACGGCTGTAAATACTATCTGATTATAATTCTCTTTTTCCATTTACTCTTCTTTCCAGAGTAAATATCATATCCTTACCCATAAGCCTTAATCCTCAATCTGCGGAATATTGACCAACTGCTGCAGCTTCTTCTCAAGAATAGTCTTATCCGGTAACTGTAACTGATACTGAGATACCAGCATCGGTGACATCGTTCTGCTCATAGCATATTCTACCACCTCATCATTCTTAGATGCACAAAGAAGCAAGCCAACACTCGGGTTTTCATTCTCTTTCTTTACCTGTCTGTCCAATGCCTCAAGATAAAAATCCAACTTAGAAATATACTCTGGTTTAAACTTACCTATTTTGAGTTCTATTGCAACAAGGCACTGTAATCCCCGATGATAAAACAACAAATCAATACGAAAATCGTCTCCTCCAACCTGAACTTTGTACTCTTCATCAATAAATGTGAAATCTTTTCCTAATTCCAGAATAAAATCCTTCATGTTTCTAATTAACGCTTTTCGTAAGTCATTCTCATGAAACTCATTTGGCAAATCCAGAAATTCCATAACATATGAATCCAAAAATGGATTTTCTCCTAGCTTCTTAACCGACTCTGGTAATAAAGTTTCCTTTGATAACATATACCTTTCATAATATCCGCTATCTAACTGTCGCTCCAACTGACGTTTAGAATAGTTTTCTTTGATACATAGGCGTATATAAAATTCTCTTTCCTCATCAGTCTTACAGCCTGACATTATCAACAAGTGATTCGTCCAACTAATTTGTGTCACCAGTGGTGTCACAATCTCATTATCCTTATAGGTTTCATAAAAAAAATAGGACTTAAATCATTCAAAACCCTTTATTTATAAGGTTTCTCTTGATTTAGTCCTATTTTAACGCATGCCCCCTTCAAGATTAAAGGCTTGCGGTAGGGAGAATTCTTCCAATCAAGCAACTTTTTTACGCAAAAAGCTGTAAAACTCAATACGAATTTTACAGCTTCTTAAATAAATGTGTGCTGGTTACAGAGATAAAAGTGTGCAGGATTTTTGAATTACATATGTAGAGATATGCGAAGCAGCCGTTCTTCCATTACTCCGCATATCTCAAAAAAACTAGTTGATGTAGTTAGCTGCTGCTCCCATATAAGCGATTGCTTCATCAGCTGTCAGATACTGACCTTCCATAACAAGGGAAAAATCTGAATTTGCAATTGCAACGGAACCGTCGTCTGCTTCTACAAATACTGCTGAGAAATCATCACCTGTATAAACATCTGTTGTGCTGATCTCAGTCCAGTCAATGTTATCTTCATCTGTAACATTTGTTACATTAGAATCATCATATGCTCCACAAAGGACATCTCCCTGTCCATCCTGTGGAACGATCATTAATGAAACATAGCTATATCCATCCGGATCTCTAAAGAGTGTGATCACATACTCTGTATTATCATCATCCACTGCATATAATGCTGCATCAACAAGATCTGCTGTTACATCAAGAAGGGAAAATCCTTCTTCCTCTGTTGTGTCTGCTGCTTCTGCTGCATCTTCCACATCCACTGCATCCTCTTCTGTATCTGCTGCATCATCAGCTGCTGTGTCTGTTGTAGTTGTCTGCTGATCATTGTCAGCTGGTGCTGCTGCATCTGATGAACCACCACATGCTGTAATATTAAGAGCCATTGCTCCAACAAGTAATGCTGTTAATAACTTTTTCTTCATTTGAATCTCCTCTTTCTACTATTCATATTTTTGATAAAAATAGAATTTTTTTTGTAAATTTCCTGCCCACTTTTATCTCTGTAATCAGCTTATTTTTCATTTGAAAAATTATTTGTACAATGCCTTATCTGGCATGGTTTCTTTTTCTTTTCGCAAAAATTCCTGCAAGTCCTGCGCATGAAACCATCAGAAGTACTGTACAAAGTGCCATGCTGAAATCTTCACCTGTCTTTGGAGATTTTGCACTCTGGTCAGTGTTTTCGGCTACCGTAAAGTTTGTTGCCGCTGTTCCATCTGTCCAAATAAGTTCAAAGGAATGATTTCCTGCTGACAGACTCTTAAGGTATTCCGGTTTGAAGGTAATGATGGTAGATCCTTCTGTGACCGTATAATTGATTGGATCAACCGTTACTCCATCCACCTTGACCTCACGGAATTTTGAAATCTCACCGCTTCCTCTGATTGCAAGGCTTCCATCTGTATTCTGTGTCCATGAACTGCCCGCTCCATCTAAAATATTATATGTTACCTGTGCCGGTGCCGAAGCTGCTGGAGCAGCTGTAGTTGATGCAGCCGGAGTTGTTGTCGCCGGTGCTGGATCCGGTGTCGGATTCGGAGCAGGTTCCGGATTCGGTGTTGGCTCTGGTTTTGGTTCCGGATTTGGCTCTGGGGTTGGGGGTATGGTTGTATCCACTGTCAATGTTGCACTACCACTATTTACACTTCCTGCGCTGTTTGAAACAACACACCTATACTCAAAACCATTGCAATTTGGGACTACAGCAGTAGTGGTATAACTAGAGGTATTGGCATCTGTAATATCATCCCATCCGCCTTTTCCTGCTTTAATCTGCCACTGATAACTCAAGCCCTCACCTGCTGCCTCTACAGTAAACGTTGCCGTTTCTCCGACTTTCACGGATACAGGCTGTGGCTGTTTTATGATTTTTGGTTTTTCAATAGCTGGTTTCTCAAATGCCAGGAGACTAATAACAATATCATTGTTAGGAGTACATTCAATTTGAATTCTACTTCCATCATCAACTAGTTTCGTTACTTTGACACTCGCCGTATTGAGTTTAGAAATATCCTCATCCTTAAAATAATAACCTGTAGCTGCTTCTAAAACGATAGGAACAATATTACTTCCCTCTGTAACTGTCTGTTCCAACTCTCCAGATCCTTGCTGCTTTATTACATTTTTAGTAATATAGACTTCCACTGTACATGTTTTCTTTTTTTTCATTACAACATGTCCATTTGAACATTCTAGTTCGTATTCATCTCTATCAGATCTAAAGCCCTGTGTACGTGCATCATCACTTGTAATCGTAACTGGAGAATTTTCTGTTGGTTCTGTTTCTGTAGTCACGCCTACTATTGCTTCGCTACCATTCAAACATGCTGCTTGCAGAGTTGTATTCGAAGAAAGATATAGATTATTATCTATGCTTCTAACTGTATTTCCAGTGATTTTTACCGCATCGCTCAAAGTTGTCGCATCGTTTGCTGATACAAAAACACCGCCTCCTGCTGAAGCTGCTTGGTTATTGGAAATTTCAGCCTGGCCACTCATTATTATCTTGGCAGATGAATTCGATTCATTATATACTCCTCCGCCTTTTGTATCGGACTTGTTCTCTTTTATTTCTCCACCGGACATATTAAATGTACCTGTCGCATTATATACTCCTCCGCCTGACGACGTTGATGTATTATCGATTATTGCTGCGCCTCCGGACATATTGAATGTACCTGCCGCTTTATATACTCCTCCTCCACCTAACATCTTTGATGTATTTTTGGTTATTGTGCCACCAGACATCTCAAATGTGCCTCTGGCTAAATAAACTCCTCCACCATTTTCTCTGGACGTGTTATTAGAAATAATTCCACCTTTCATGGTAACTTTTTGTCCATCACCACATACGCCACCACCGTAACTCGCTTCGTTCTCGCTGATTTTGCCACCGAACATCTCAAGCGCACCTGTAGAAAAAATGTATACTCCTCCTCCATAAGTAGAGTTATTATTACATATCGTTCCACCGTACATAATAAAAATACCAGTTACTGTCACGCCACCACCACTGTATTTAGTCTTGCCATCCGGCTTTGTACCATGCGTAACAATACCCGAGTCCTTACAATCACATAGAGTAAAGTGATTATTACCATTTACCCCAATCACATCCTTATCAGCATTCATTGTAATCTTCTTACCGTTCAGACAGAGTACTACACCATCCTGTGGTGTCCAAGTATCTGTCAAATCAACGTTATCCGTCAAATAGTAATAACCTGCATTTAACTTGTTATCTAACGAATCTATGCCTGTCCATGTCTGTTCCTTATCATGCGTATGACCTTCAACCGAAAGCTCCTCTTTGCCGCATACGCAATGTTTATGCGGTTCCGTTGTCGCATTCTGTCCACTTATCTCCGCAGCCTTCGCATGCACTGTTCCACCCGGTACTGACGGAACAAGTCCTGCTACCATTCCGAACACCAGTAAACCGGAAAGAATTTTTGCAATTCCTTTGCTCATTCTCTTTTTTCTTATCATGTGTACTCTCCTCTTGCTGTAGTTACAAAATCCAAGATTTCATGTGGCATTCCATCCACAGGTCTAATATCAAATGCTTATCTTAAGCTGCTCTTTTTCTTCTTACAAACATTCCTGCAAGTCCTGCGCATGAAACCATCAGAAGTGCTGTACAAAGTGTCATGCTGAAATCTTCGCCTGTCTTTGGAGATTTTGCACTCTGGTCAGCGTTTTCGGCTACCGTAAAGTTTGTTGCCGCTGTTCCATCTGTCCAGACAAGTTCAAAGGAATGATTTCCTGCTGACAGACTCTTGAGGTATTCCGGTTTGAAGGTAATGATGGTAGATCCTTCTGTGACCGTATAGTTGACCGGATCAACCGTAACTCCGTCCACCTTGACCTCACGGAATTTTGAAATCTCACCGCTTCCTCTGATTGCAAGACTTCCATCTGTATTCTGTGTCCATGAACTGCCCGCTCCATCCAAAATATTATATGTTACCTGAGCCGGTGCCGCAGCTGCCGAAGCTGCCGGTGCTGTTGTGGTTGATGCAGCCGGTGTTGATGTTGCCGGTGCCGGATCCGGTGTCGGGGTTGATGCTTCCGGTGTCGGATTTGGAGTTGGGGTTGGTGTTGGGGTTGTTGTTTCCGGTGTAGGATTTGGAGTCGGTGTTGGTGTTGGTGTTGGATTAGATACCGAAGTATCACCATCAGGAACAGTTATCGTAGCAATACTACTTGCATTATGATTTGTATCTTCTTTTAATCTTACATCATATTCTCCTGCTATCAATCCTATAATCTCTGTTCCGGTACAGGAAATCCATGAATCATCCCCGGATTTACAATATTCCATCGCTTCACTTACGCCTACAATCTTACCATCTGCTGCTCCAAGTGAAGACGGTTTTATTGCAAATAAGGCAGAAGGTTTATCCTGATTAGCTTTTTTAATTTCCCACGTTGGTGTTTTGGCACCTCTAGTTCCATCTCTCCATGTTTTATCTCCTGCTGGTATAACAGATATCTCATAAGTCCCTGCATCAATTGCTGTAGTAATACCACCAACAATTGTATAGTCTTCATTTGCTTCACAAGTATGTGCAGTTCCATCATACAGATAGGATTCTGTCTTTAAAAAACCATACTCCCTTACGGTCTGACCATATCTCGGCACATATACTTCCATTATTTCAGAAGGAAGCTGTGTCCAGTTGGTCTTATAACGCACTTCATAGGTTTTCCCTGCTTCAACCTCTTCGCTATAGTGATTCGTATCATCCCCCTTACTAGTTGTCCATGTTTCGGTTCCTTTCAAACGATACTCCATATTATTTTCAATAGCTACAATATATCCTTTTCCACCTTCTGATCTTGGTTCTTTGCCAGACACTGTATGGATAATCGGTTGTGGTTTCTTCTTAATTGCCATATCGGTTAAATCAATATCACAATTCGGCCAACCTGAAATTGTAAATGTTGGCGGATAATATACATCCGAACTGATTCCAATCCCGTATTTCTGATAATTATTATTGATTTCTTTGACAAAATCCCCATTTTCATGATAATCTTCATCTATTGTCAGAATAACTTTCATCCTTTGACCTTTTGCGACAGTCAAATCACCTGACTGAACATGCATTGTACGTGGAATTGTAATTGTTACTGTTTCCTGATCTGCCGCCAATGATGTAACAGGAATAAATCCGACAACCATCATGCAACTAAGTAAAAACACAATCAGTTTTTTTCTCAAAATTTTTGTTTTCATAAGTGTTCCTCCTGCATTTGTTTATTTTTTCACAATATGGCACTTTACCATTTTTTTCATTTTATCACAGCGTTCACCCAAAACCCGGATTTCGGCGTGAGTTGTAATTATATGGCGTGAATTGTAAGATGCAGGCTTGCTTTGGTTTTCCGAATTTTTTATAATGGATGTATCATAACTGTGAAACAAGGAGGACTGCCACATGCTGCTTCAGATTTTAACTTATACACACCACTTAACGACAATGCTGTTTGGCATTTTTCTGTCCGCCTTTTTTCTCGGGGTAAAACAGAATAAGAAAAATGTCTGCATTCTTCTTAGTGGTGCAGCAGTATCCGGACTTTTCTTTCTGATCTGCAATACGGTATTCGGTTCGTTGTTCACGGAAGCCGTCTATCCGATTTTCGTACATCTGCCGCTTTTTCTGCTGCTGGTGTTTTATTACCGTTTCCGCTGGCTGCCTTCCATAATCTCTATCATGACCGCCTATCTGTGCTGCCAGTTCAGCAACTGGGCAGGTATTTTTGCCTTATCCCTGAGCGGATTGGAATGGGTTTATTATCTGGTAAGGATTATCGTGACTGTTGCCGTTTTCGCTTTCTTAAGCCGGTATCTGTGCCAGACTACCGCACTGCTTTTTGCAAAATCTGACCGGGAGCTGTATATCCTCGGGGCAATGCCATTTGTCTATTATGTGTTTGATTACTCTACCACAAAGTTCTCCATGCTTCTTTACTCCGGAAATAAGGTGGTCGTGGAATTTCTCGCATTTGCCATGTGTATTTCCTATGTCATTTTCCTGTTCGTCTATTTTCAGGAATATGAGTTGAAAAACCGCGCTGAACAATACGGTCAGCTTACCAATATGCATTTGAACTCCCTGCACTCGGAGATCGAGCAGGTCCGCAGCAGCGAACACCGCATGAAGATCCTGCGGCACGACATGCGCCATCATCTTGCCGCCATCCAGACTTTTATCTCCCAGCAGGAACCGGAGCGCGCACTTGATTATATTCAGGAGATCAATAAGCAATATGACGACACTGTCATCCACTCTTTCTGCAGAAATGAGCTGCTGAATTCGGTTCTTTCCATTTACCAGACACGGTTTGCGGAAAATCAGATCGTTTTTGACGTGCAGATTCAGACTTCGCAGACACTCTGCTGCTCTGAGATGACTTTCTGTGCGATCCTTTCCAATCTTCTGGAAAATGCCATGCATGCGGTCACGAAGCTCCCTGAGGAAAAACGTATCGTGCATCTGAGCATTTTTGAAAAGGGAAACCACCTTCTGATCCTGCAGAAGAATCCGGCTTCAGAGACACCTGTTTTTTCAAACGGTATCCCGGTTACAACGGCAAAGAATCACGGTATCGGTGTCCAAAGCGTCATTTATTATGTTGAGAAGGAACATGGACAGTACCAGTTTTACATGGAAGGTGAGGACTTTGTAATCCGCATTATTCTTTAAGCGAGGAAATTTATTATGGTAAAGATTGCGATTTGTGATGATGAAACTGAATTTTTGGATCTGCTTTCAGACAGTCTTGATTCCTGGTGCCGGGCGCATCAGCTGACACTGCAGCTCTACCGGTTCACAAACGGTGACGAACTGATCTCCGCACACAGGGCTTATGGCATGGATCTGATCCTGCTTGATATGATCATGCCCCTTTTAAGCGGCATGGATACCGCCCGCGAACTGCGCCAGCATGACCCGCACGTTCCGATCATTTTTCTGACTTCCTCACCGGAATTTGCGCTGGAATCTTATGAAGTCCGCACTTTCTGGTATCTGTTGAAACCTCTTGACGAAGTGCGTTTCCACGCGGTCCTTGACAGCTGGTACGAAGTCCACAAGGCTTCCATGGCTCATTTCGCGGCCAGAACAGATTCCGGCTACCAGGCGATTTATTTTCAGGATGTCGAATATCTAGAAGCGCAAAATAAGAATGTGTTAGTCACATTGAAAGACGGCTCGGTGATCTCCATAAAAGAACCCTTTCACCAGTGTGAAACAATTTTCACAGTGGAAAAAGGGTTTTATAAATGCCACCGCAGCTATATTACAGCGTTAAGCTGCGTGGAAAAGTTCGGTAAAACCTCTCTCTTCACAAAATCCGGCGCACAGATTCCGATTTCAAGAGACAATTACGCTAATTTTAAGGATGTTTATTTTTCCTATATGTTTCCGCAGGAATGATCCGCTATTGGATCCCGAAGGACGCCAGTTTCATGTCCTCGTTGAACGCCAGTGTGTAATGCACCTCGATGTTCTCATATTCTGCAGTCACGTAAACGGCTGCGATATGCGCACCTCTCTGTATGATCTCCGCATCCTGCATTGTTTCAATGGAAACAAAATCTCCCCAGTCTTCCGAGATCCGCGCCTTGCCCTCGTCCATGCGCTCTTTGTTCATGATCTCCTGCATGTCCGGGACAACAAGGCTTTGCAGGCTGTCAAAATCCTCTGCATTCAAAAGCCCTATGATTTTTTCCGCCTGTGTCTTCACTTCCTCTTCGCTGAACACTTCACTCTCTGCCAGCGCTTTGTTCTGCGGCTGCATCCAGTAAGTTGCAACGGATGCTGCCACAAGGATCACTGCGACAATGATGATGTTGCGGATGCGCTTTTTCTTCTGCTCCGGTGTCAGCACTTTTTTTGTTTTTATCTTACTCATTTTTCTCTCTGCACTTTCTTTTTTCTGCATATTAGTCCCTGATCGCATCCAACGCATTCGAAATATCTGCGATCAGATCTTCCTTATCCTCTAAACCGAGACTTATCCGGATCAGCTCTGCCGGAACACCTGCCTCTTTCAGCTGTTCATCTGTCATCTGTCTGTGTGTGGAGGTTGCCGGATTCAGACAGCAGGTTCTTGCATCTGCCACATGTGTCTCGATCGCTCCAAGCTTTAAGTTCTGCATAAAAGCAGACGCAGCCTCCCTGCCGCCCTTTAATCCGAATGAAACGACACCGCATCCGCCGTGTGGCAGGTATTTTCTGGCACGTTCATAGTATTTGCTGGAAGGCAGACCCGGATAGTTCACATAGGCTACCTTTGGATGTTTTTCCAGAAATTCTGCAACTGCCTGTCCGTTTTCCACATGCTTAGGCATACGCACGTGCAGCGACTCCAGTCCAAGGTTTAACAGGAATGCGTTCTGTGGCGACTGGATGCATCCGAGATCACGCATAAGCTGTGTTGTACATTTTGTGATGAATGCGCCCTCATTGCCAAATTTTTCTGCATAGGTCACGCCATGGTAGCTCTCATCCGGTGTACAAAGTCCCGGATATTTGTCTGCGTGTGCCATCCAGTCGAATTTTCCGCTGTCAACGATCGCACCGCCTACTGCCGCACCATGTCCATCCATGTATTTGGTGGTGGAGTGTGTCACAATATCCGCACCCCACTCAAATGGTCTGCAGTTGACCGGAGTTGGAAATGTATTGTCTATGATAAGAGGTACGCCGTGCGCATGTGCCGTTTTTGCAAAGAGCTCAATATCTAATACTGTCAATGCCGGATTGGCGATCGTCTCGCCAAACATCAGCTTTGTGTTCGGACGGAATGCAGCGTTTAACTCCTCCTCCGATGCGTCAGGAGACACGAAGGTTGCCGTGATCCCCATTTTGGCAAGCGTAACTGCAATGAGGTTGAAGGTTCCGCCGTAGATCGAGGATGATGCCACAATATGGTCTCCACTCTCACATATGTTGAATATGGCAAAAAAGTTCGCTGCCTGTCCGCTTGAGGTCAGCATTGCGGCTGTGCCGCCTTCCATTGCGGCGATCTTGGCTGCGACATGATCATTGGTCGGATTCTGCAGCCGTGTATAGAAATATCCGGATGCCTCAAGATCAAACAGTTTTCCCATGTCCTCACTGGTGCTGTATTTGAAAGTGGTAGACTGGATGATCGGGATCTGCCGCGGCTGTCCATTCTCCGGGGTATATCCTGCCTGTACACATTTTGTGCCTATTTTATAATCGTTCATTTTATTTTCCATGCCTTTCCGCAATCTGCCCTTCGTATCCGGCAGTCACATTATTATCAAACTGACCTGCGCCATGATCTCTGCTGCAGATCATCAGTATTATTACTGTAGCATTATAAGCGCCGTTTTTCAAGAATTGTTTTTCCTGTCTGCCCGGAAGTAAAACACTTGCAGAAGTATGCTATTTTCGATAGTATATAAGTATCAGATGTACGGATACAGGTTGAGTCAGAACAGGTAGTTGTCTGATCGATCCGGTAGATAAAAGGAGGCACCCTCATGACCGAACAGGAGATCAAGGATATTTTACAACAGCAGAACCACTTTTTTTCCAGTGGCAAAACGATTCCGGCGGAATTCCGACTGAAACAGTTAGAAAGTTTGAAGGAGGCTATGATCCGCCATGAAGCCGACCTCGCTGCGGCATTGAAGGAGGATCTTGGAAAGAGCCGTATGGAGAGCTATATGTGTGAGATCGGGCTGACGCTGTCGGAGCTTACCTGGATGCAGAAGCATCTCCGCAGCCTTATGCGCAGCAAACGTGTTTCCACCCCGGCCGCCCAGTTTGCAGCAAAGAGCTTCCGTTCCCCTTCCCCTTACGGAACCGTGCTGATCATGAGCCCATGGAATTACCCGGTGTTACTGACACTCGATCCGCTGATCGATGCCATAGCAGCCGGAAATACTGCGGTCGTAAAACCAAGCGCCTACGCCCCTTGCACGTTCAATGTCATGAAGACCATGATCGAAGAATGTTTTCCGGCACATTATGTTGCAGTGGTCGATGGCGGCCGCGCAGAAAATCAGGCACTGTTACAGCAGCGTTTTGACATGATCTTTTTCACCGGCGGAAAGACTGTCGGACGGGAGGTACTCCGCCATGCGGCTGAATATTTAACCCCTGTCACGTTAGAGCTTGGCGGAAAGAGCCCATGTATCGTTGACTCCACCGCTAAGATCCGGCTTGCCGCAAAGCGTATTGTCTTCGGCAAGTATTTAAACTGCGGACAGACCTGTGTTGCGCCGGATTATATTCTCTGTGACAAGCGCATCCGTGATGAGCTTATCACTGCGATTTTAGCTGAGATTGAAAAGCAGTTTGGGAAAGAACCTCTGAAAAATCCGAATTATGGAAAGATCATCAACGAAAAGCATTTTGAACGCATTCTCGGGCTGATCAATGGGGAAAAGCTTGTATACGGAGGACAGTCAGAGCCTGAATCGCTCCGCATTGCGCCTACCGTTCTGAATAATATTACGTGGGACGACGCTGTGATGGGCGAAGAGATTTTTGGACCACTGCTTCCGATCCTCACCTTCGACACATTAGACGAAGCGCTTGATACCGTGGAATCCCACCCTCATCCTCTTGCGCTTTATTTTTTCAGTGAGGACAAGGCTGCACAGAAGAAGGTCTTAGATACCTGCCGTTTTGGCGGCGGCTGTATCAATGACACGATCATTCATCTTGCAACGAGCGATATGCCATTCGGCGGTGTCGGTGAGAGCGGCATGGGCAGCTACCACGGCAGGGTTGGATTTGAAACCTTCAGCCATTACCGCAGTATTGTCGATAAGAAAACGTGGATGGATCTGCCGATCCGGTATCAAAAATATACCGGATTGAAAGAAAAGATGATGCGGATGTTTTTGAAATAAAGGGGATTATACTCCCCTTTTATTTCCCTGTCTGCTGTGCTTTAGTTATTATATCTTTAATGTCCTCGACTCCTTCTATTCTGTTTATGCCAAAACATTTCTTACCGGCATCCTTTAGAGAAGCTCCAATATGATATCCTTCTTTACCATCTATAATCAGAAACCTATCATGAAAAGATGCTGTTTTTTTTACGGTAAGTGTTGGATACTGTGCATTAAAATTTGCTATATCCTGAGCCGATAACTTTGTATTAGGCAACGTGTATGTATAAACATTCACCCCTATATTCTTCTTAGCCAAAATGTTCAAAGTAATAATATCAATATATCCGTCAATAAGAATTATCTCCTTTTGGGCATGAGTAATAATATTTGTGAGTAAACTGAAAGCATCAAATATCTGTCCGTCAAAAAAAATCTTCTGACATTCCTCTTCATGATTGGATATATATTCAAATATTTTTGTAAAATTTTCCTCCGCATCTTTTTGTAATTCCAGTTGTTTCAGTTCAACAGCATTAATCCTTTCAAACAAAAGAGCATTGCTTGAAATAAAATGCCGCATTTCGCGAAATGCACGCATTATAAAAATACTTTGTTTTTCTGCAATTTCACCACTTAACACTGTCGCCAACATATAAATTCCCTGTTCGGTAAAAACATGGGGTAAATATCTGCTTTTGGGATTTATATTTGCGGTCGGAAATTTCGACCGCAAATCGTTTACTTCCTCCCTCGTCATTTGAAACATAAAATCTTCCGGAAATCTATTTTTATTATTCTTTACTTGTTCATTTAGTCTTTTCACTGTATAACCATACAGTATAGCCAGATCACAATCTAACATTATCTGTTTTCCGCGAATCGTATATATTAATTTTGATAGTTCAATATCCTGCTGCAGTAATGTTGGTCTCTCAACTATATTGGTAATTTCGTTCATCAAATTTCCTCTCTGGTTATTTTGAAGTTCCAAAACAAAACCTCAAATCCGAATCACAATATACAAATTCATTTTATATTTCTTCAAGACTTTGTATCTTCTTTAAAGCCTCCATATAAGCCATCAGACGCTTCTGCTGTTCTTCCTTAAGTCCATGATAATCTTGAACCAATTGAATATCATAAGGCGTAAAACAACTCTCACGACTTGTAACATTAATGTTTTCTTCATCCTCGATACCTTTTCCAGTAAGAAGTTGTTCTGGTGTTATCTGCAATACATTACAAATATCCATGATCTTATCCGCAGTAGGATTTGTCTTTCTTTTTTTCCATTCGCTGATGGTACTGGTCGCAATCCCAACCTGTTTTGCAAATTCAGCCTGTGTCATATTTCTGTCTTTCAATACTTTTAATATTCTCTCGCTGATCGTCATTTTATTTTCCTCTTGTTTTTATTCATATATATAAATTTCATATCTATGGATATATCTTATCACATTATATTCTTGTACTCAATATGAAAACAATTTTATATTTTCTCTTTTAGATAGAAAAAAGAACCGATTTCTCGATTCTTCTTTTCCAAACTCTATATTCACATTATACACTCCAATTTTTATACATAAAACTGTAATGCAAGTTCATTATAATGCAATATGTCTTCCACTTCTGCAAGCCGTGTCCGGATTTTTTCTGACGCCGGCTGTTTTTCAAGATTTTCTTTGATGCCTGTGTATATGAGCTTTTCTTTTTCAAGAAAAGTTTTCAACACAGGATGGCGGTTTTGCAGGAGTAATCCACCATAGAGATCTGAAAGTTTCAACTTTTCCAAAGCTTTCTGTGCATTTTCACCCTGATACTGCACTTTCATCATCGGATAGAATTTTCCATCTTCATACACCATGTCCTCTGCGAGAATGGTATATCCCTCTTCCCTTAAGAACTCACGGACACGCTCGATCTCGGACTGCGGCTGCAGGATGAGTTCTTTTGCAGACTGACAGACTTTTTCCCCGTCTTTTAAAATATGCATGACAAGTCCGCCTCCCATACCGGCGATGAGGACAGCTTCCACCTCGCCGGCTTTTAAAGCTGCCACGCCGTCTGAGAGACGTGTCTGTATGTATGCCTGCAATCCATATAAAGCAATATGTTCTTTTGCCCGCTCTAACGGTCCTTCATTGATATCCATGGCAATTGCAGCTGGAATTTTCTTCTGCTGTAACAGATAGATTGGAATATATCCGTGATCTGTTCCAACATCTGCCAGTGTATATCCCTGTGTGACAAGAGCTGCGGCTGTCATTAAACGATTTGAAATCTTTACCATTTTACTCTAAGTAATCCTTTAATTTGCGGCTTCTGCTTGGATGGCGGAGTTTTCGGAGCGCTTTTGCCTCGATCTGACGGATACGCTCACGTGTTACATTGAACTCTTTTCCAACTTCTTCCAGTGTTCTTGCGCGACCGTCCTCCAAACCAAAACGGAGTGTCAGAACTTTCTGCTCTCTCTCGGTCAATGTTCCAAGTACTTCCTCCAACTGCTCTTTTAAAAGTGTGAATGCAGCGGCGTCAGCCGGAACAGGTACGTTATCATCCTGAATAAAATCTCCAAGATGGCTGTCCTCCTCCTCACCGATCGGTGTCTCTAAGGAAACCGGCTCCTGGGAAATCTTTAAGATCTCACGCACACGCTCTACCGGCATGTTCATTTCTGCTGCGATCTCTTCCGGACTTGGCTCACGTCCTAACTCCTGAAGCAGCTGTCTGGAAACACGGATGAGCTTGTTGATCGTCTCAACCATATGGACAGGGATACGGATGGTTCTCGCCTGATCTGCGATTGCTCTTGTGATCGCCTGACGGATCCACCATGTTGCATAAGTAGAGAATTTATATCCCTTGCGGTAGTCGAATTTTTCCACGGCTTTGATCAGACCAAGGTTACCTTCCTGGATCAGATCAAGGAACAGCATTCCACGTCCCACATATCTTTTTGCAATGGAAACAACCAGACGTAAGTTTG
>ERZ780190.1218-NODE-1218-length-24419-cov-4.046913_pt1 | contig 24419 bp, 18 predicted proteins | sample MGYA00510980_ERZ780190 | MGnify/ENA primary metagenome ERZ780190 (study PRJEB29588, sample SAMEA1972188) | human gut metagenome | biome: human gut; feature: human-associated habitat; material: faeces | place: Denmark | collected 2008/2010 ... | reverse complement strand
TTTGTAAACTCTGCCTTTTCACCTGTTGTAATTTTTGCAACAACTGAATCCTTCTCAAACAATACTGTTCCCTGATTATCCTGTGACATGATGTCTTCTCTTGCAGTAAGTTCAAACACAACACCGTTTAGCAATGTATCCTTGTAGTTAAATGGATTAAATGAACCTGATGTTATTTCGCTTTCACCATTGTTTTCTATGGCAACTGAATTATTACTTACCTCATCTTTATCTGCCTTACTTTCTTCTGAATTGCTTTCATCTTCCTTCTTGCATAATTCAGGACCTCTTTTATTTATTGTAAATTTTCCGTAAGTCACATCATTATAGTACTCACACTCTGCATACAGATATTCCTTACCAAGCTTGTCCACCATTGTCTTGTATGAGTTACTGCTAATCTCAACCATTACCGGCTGTCTGTTCACCCTGTATCCTTCGGGTCCTTCGATTTCATAAACCCTGTATGTGCCGGCTTTCAATTTCTCATAGGTAATGATTTCTCCTGTTTCATCTGTTACAAATCTGTCCACAACCTCAATTGCATTTCCATTGCTGTGTGTCTGTGTCACAAGAGTTTCCTTACCATCTTTATCAACTTTGTAAATCTGGTATGTTGTTCCAGCCTTTAAAACTGTCTGATTTGTTTTTGAATCCTTCTTTACAATTTTTAGATATGCGTTGAATTCCGGATTGTTTAAAAGATACTTGTATGTCTTTCCGTTTTCCTTCACATTCACGTAAAAGTCAGGACACTTTTCAGTGTTTGTAGCTCCAACAGTCTGATGAACCACATATGTTCCGTATGGTATTTTCTTTGACTGGGCATAACCAGTTAAGTCTGTTGTAAGAATGTCTCTTTCGGTAGCCTTTGCCTTTTCATATGAACCTGCACTTGCCAGATAAATTTGGAACTGTGCACTGTTTTCAGGTGAAACAATTCCCGGCTTTCCATTACCCATTCCCTTGATAATTGCCACGTCACCTTTTACCACGTCCTCATCAGCCTGTGTTTCTGCAGAATTATACTCATTTGTAAACTGCTGACCGTCTTTTGTGATTGTATATACCTTGTCATTTTTAAGGTAGCCTTCAGGCGGTGTAATTTCCTTTAAGTACATGTTTACACCACATCTGTAATAGTCTGTTTCAAATGTACCCTTGGCATTGGTCTTGTATGACTTTACAAGTTTTGTGCATGCTGCATCTGAATATACTCCATACACTGCACCTTCCAATGTTGCATCTCCCTGTGGTGTACTGCCTGTTTCAGAATCCTTTTTCCACACAGTCATTTTTACTTTCTTGTATTTGTCCTTAAGAACTGGTTTGTATGCAAGTCTATAATTACTGTATGACTCTTCTGCAGTCTCGGGCCACTTTCCATCACTGTTCTTCTTCCATGAATCAGCCTTTGTAAGTGTTACTGTAACCTTGTTTGATGACTGGCTTGTAATCTTGTTTGAACCAGAGCCAACAACAAATGATGTAAGAATGTTGTTGTTACCTGATGAGATTTCCTCAATTACATAATTGTTTGAGATATCATCCATCTGGTCATTGATGTCATTCTTTATTAACTTTTCTGCTCCTGCTTTTGACAAATCTGATGCATAATCATATCCCTTATCATCTAATTCGTCCTTAATTTGTTTTTTATCACTTGATGACATATCCTTTAACTCTTCATCTGCTACATAATAATAACTCTTAGAATTTAGTTCGTATGTAAAACGAAATACGATTTTTCCTTTAGAATCTGTTTTTACTTCCTGACTAAATTTGTTAGCATCATCATCTACATCTTCCTTAACAGAATCTCCCCAACCATTGTACTGATAAGAATACAACTGCTTTATATTCTTTGCTGTAAATCTAAAAGTAACCTGCGGAAGTTCTTTTCCATCTTCATCACACTTTTGTAATGTAATTCTCTGACGGTAATAGTCTTTTTTACTAATAGGTGTATACTTGTATTCTTTTTTGTTTCCTACAATTTCCATTAGTTCCTGAACTTCATCGCTATCAGTCTTTCCGCTGTATTTCCATTTTGTAATTGTACACTTAACTACACTTGTGCCTTCAAAAATATCAGCATACAGGCTGTCATTTGCATAATATCCTGTATTGTTTTTAACTTGTTTAATGATATCCTTTAATCCGGTTTCACTTGTAATTCCTTCTTCAACAGCCCATATAAGACACTGTGCATACACCCATGCCTTGTTTGAACGCGTTTTTGTTTGATCATACCAATATCCTATTTTAGCCTCCAAAGCATTTTTCTTATTAGAACTATCACTTGATATTGTACTGTTGGATGCAATATAGGTGTATCCGGTATGACATGCCTTTCCTAAATCTAAGCAAAACACATCATTTCCATCCACTAATGTTTTTACCCATGTTCCACTTTCACTCTTTGATCCGATATTTACTGTTCCAAGTTTTCCAAGAGTTACTATACCTGCCTGCTTCTTCTCTCCATTGCCTGCTGCTGCAACATTGATTATAGGAATTGATGTTACCACTGTTGCTATTGCTAATATTGTTGCTGTAATTCTTTTTAATTTATCTAACATTTACTTTCCTCCTGATAAAATAAAAAACGCCAAGAATAAAACTCACATATAATGAGCTCATCTTGGCGTTAATCTATTAATTTGTTTTTTGTCATTCCCGGTTACTGACAATCATATTTTAACATTGATTATCTTTTTCACCTAAAAGTCATACTGTTAAAATTAAATTTATATTTCAGCAGGAGTGTAAAAGCAAAAAATAACTTCACGACATTATGTCGCAAAGTTATTTTTAATTACTTTTTTATTTCCTTATCTAAATCCACTCCACCAAATATTGCTACCCAATATGTGTTTCCACCTTGTTTATAGCAAGCAATGGCACCTGCTCTGTGTTCTTCATCTATGATGTTTCTATAATGTCCCGGGCTACTTTTCCATCCTTCCATAGCAGACTTATATGTATAATACCCCATTGCAATATTTTCTGCATTTGCATACATATGATAATGTATATAACCATCGTCTCCCTCATATGGTATTCCACCATCTTTTAGTCCATACTTTTTTTCTAATAACTCTGTCGATGTACTTATAAATTTATTATGACTGAAATCATTAACAAGTTCCTTTGCCCTTGCTTTACATATTTCGTATAAAACATCCGACCAAACGATACTTTGTTTTCCAGCACTTTTTCTATATTCATTCTGCAATACAAAAGCCTGTTCTGCTGCATATCTGTCATAATATTTTCCCGGCAATTTAAAGTTGTTATTTATCTTATAAAGTGCCGAATTTGTTTTTATTGTCTTCTTTTTTGACCAATTACCGTAAACTCTTTCTCCATTTATTTTTCTATAAGCTTGTACTTTAAATTTAAATTTGTCCTTTTCTAATAAATTGGTGAATACATAACTTGTCTTTTTTGTATCTTTAATTTTTCTCCACTTCTTTGATGCAACACCATAAGCATATATCTCATATCCATTTGCATTCTTCACCTTTTTCCATGAAGCTTTAATTCCATATTTGTATTTAATTTTCTTTTTTCTCATATCCTTGGCACTAACTATGCCTTTATAATACCTATAATTAGTTTTTGTTTTTATTGATTTTACTTGTCCCAAAGTATCAGCCTTTACCTGAATATTTGTACCAATTCCCATCATCAAAACAAACATCCCCACAACTATCAGCGTTCTTTTTAATTTTTTTATCATTTGTCAAACCTCCCAAGCTATAAATAACTGTCTTTAATTATACTCTACAACTCTTATTAAAGAAAACACAATTTTAAATACTGCTATAGTCAATACTAAAAATATCTTTAGCAAACTTCTCAGTACTGCAATTGTCACTCTGCATATAAACATTATAATTGCTATTATGCATTCCACTAAACTTTTTGCTCTCTCCATAACCTTACCTCCTAGGTGCATACTGTGGCATATCATGATTTACCTCTGCTGTATAATACCCATTCATTGTTGATGGTGCATTAAACAATGATGCCAGCAAATATTTTTTGATATTTTTCACTTTGGTTGTATTTGATTTAAAGCAACTCATGACATACTCCAAATGTGAAAAATTAAGTTTAAGAAATCTTGATTTTACAACTTCCTTCGGAAACGAATTGCTCGCTATGACAATATAATCATTCGTGCTAACTGTAACTTCTGTCATCATTTCAACTATTCCATCGATAAGTTCTGCATCAAGTGGATAACGTTCTTTCAATGCATCGTATTCAATATTATCTTTGATTAGTTCCATATAAAGTTCATATTCAGATTTTTTCTTATCGCATCCCATCCTATCTGCTTTAGGCATAGTTGTACTAAGCCCTTTTTTATGCGTCCAATTATCTGCACCTGTCATATCTGGCTCTTCGCCTTCTGTTAGCGGATAAGATAAGATATTAGTATTAATGTTTTTAGTATTATTTATATTAGTATTATTAGGGTCCAATTCTTGAACCTCTTGAATTTCATTTTCTGAACTTCCGGAAGTATAATTATTGAACTCCTTGTAGTTCAATTTCTGAACTTCCTGAGTTTCAATTTTTGAACTTCTTGAAGTATAATTGTTGAACTTCTGTGTATTATTCGGTGTTTCTGGTGTATTTGTATACCTTCCACCCAAAGTTTTTTCTTGTTCTGTGCTTTCTTTTTCCACAAGAAAACTTTTAACATATAATATGTTTGGAAGCCCCAAACCTCTTTTCTTTTTTTCAACTAATCCAAAATCTACCAGCTCCTGCAGATATTTCACAGCTGTTGCTCTTGCCATATTCATATCGCTCATAATATCTTTTATTTGATAAATAATATAAACTCTGTTTTCTTCATCCAGCCATCCGTTTTTCATAGATAAACTCATTCTGTCTAAAAGCAAACCATATAGCATCTTAGCGTCCACTGATAATCCAATGAACGCCTTATCATGTACTAACAATTTAGGTACTTTTATGAAACTATATTGGTCGGCTTGTTTTCCATAATAATATTCAAATGCCATACACTAATCCTTTCCTTTCTTCCATTCCTTTAGCAATGAATAGATTACTTTCTCCATTTCTTTTTTCGTGTAAGTCGAATCAAAAAATTCAGACAACTTGTTTTCTTTAAGCGTCACATTGCATATCTTTTTTTGTACCTTTGTCTTGTCAGCAAATAGTATTTGCCTTACTTCTTCTAATGACAAATTTTCCTGATTTTCTCTAATCATCCGTACATTGTCTTTACTTACCTTTTTACCTTTGCAAATGTTTTCATAAATTAATTGTTGATATTCCGTTTTCAAAAATGAAATCTCTACACCTAGTACAAATGTTATTTGTTTATCATCCACCAATTTGCTTAATTCTGGTATTAGTTCCGTAAGTCTTATGTATCTTTGAACCTGTCTGTCTGAAATTCCTGCCAACTGTCCTATCTGTTTTGCCGATGACATTTCATCTGAACTTTTTCCCTGATGTGCTAAGGCTTCCATTTTCATTTTATAAGCTTTTGCTTTTTCACTTGGTAATGTATCTTCTCTTTGAAAGTTTGCATCAACCATAAGTGGTATTGCCTCTTCATGACTTATATCTTTTATAATTGCCGAAACTTTTTCCTTTCCTGCAATTTCACAGGCTCTCTTTCTTCTGTGCCCTGAAATTATTTCATATTCACCATTGCCCAATGGTCTTACCAATAAAGGTGATAATATTCCATTGTTCTCTATTGATTTAGCCAGCTCTAACATTTTTTCGTTATCAACCACACTGAATGGGTGATCTTTAAATTGATGTAATTTGTTTATATCTATTTCACTAATCATATCGTTGTTTACGCCAAGTAATTCATTGTAACTTGTTAACTTAATTTTCTCTCTTGTTGCCATGTTCTAAAACCTCCTCTGTAACTTTCACATAACTTTGTGCTACTTTTCCTTTCGGATTATGTTTAAATATGCTTGTACCTTTAATTGGCGTTTCTGCTGCTCTAACAGACATTGGCACTATGCTCTTAAATATTGGAATATTCGCTTCGTATGTTTCATAGATTGCTGTTGAAATATCCTTTGCGTAATTGGTTCTATAGTCCATCATTGTAAGTAAAATACCTTCAATCTCTAGTTTGGGATTAATCTGCCTTTTTACTCTTGCGATTGTCTTTATTAACTGTTGTAAACCCTTTACCGGTAGATATGAAACCTGCACTGGTATCAATACTGTATCTGCACAGGCAAGGGCATTAATTGTAATAATTCCAAGACTAGGCATACAGTCAACTAAAATATAATCGTAATCATCTTCTACTTCTCTTATAAACTCTCTCATTAGCAATTCTCTACTCATAACATTTACTAAAGAAACTTCTATTCCTGATAATTCAATATTTGATGGCAATATATCTATTCCTTCTTCGTGCCTAACTATTCCTCTATTGGCTGGTAACTCTTCTTCGTTTACTATATCCATAAGCACATTTGCAAGTGTATAATCTAACTGGTCCGGTTCATTTATACCTACACTAATTGTCAAACTTCCCTGAGGATCCGCATCTATTAAAAGTACCCTCTTCCCTTCTCTTGTCAAACCCACTCCCAAATTTAATGTTGTTGTAGTCTTTCCTACTCCACCCTTTTGATTTGCTATTGCTATTATTTTACACATTTGTTTTCTCTCCTTCGTCTCTAAAACTTTTTAACTTTCTGTTTCCCATACTGCTGTTTTTAAGCCTTTTTTGTTCTGCCATTTTCTTTTCAAAGTTCTCCACCCTCTGCTGCTCTTTTAGATTCTCATTTTCCTCTATCTTTAAAAGAATCATTGAAATTACTTTAATCAATTCCATTAATTCATCATTTTTAGGCGTAACTTTATCCAGCCTTTTTAATTCTTCATATACATATGTAAGTTGCGCCTTAAGGGCTCCAAACACGCGAATGGAACCCTTTACAACTACTTTATGGTCTGTTGTTTTCTTTATTAAATAATCCTGCTTTGTAAGCCCTGATATGTCTACAAGTCTATTTAATAACTCTGCTTCTTCATCAGAAACTCTAAATGCAACTACTCTGCTGCGCCATCTTCCTTTGCTATCCAATTTTCTATCAGACATCTCCTAATTCTCCTTTAATTTCATCCAGTTTATTAATCATCTCCAATTGCTTTGATGGGAACAAATGCGCATAGTGATATGTAATTCTTACACTTTCATGGCCCATTCGTTCTGCAATCTCCAATGCTGAAAATCCCATATTTATGAGAAGTGAAACATGACTGTGTCTTAAATCATGCAATCTGATTTTCGGTACTCCCGACATTTCACTTCCCCTTTCCATTTCATGTTGAAAATATCTTTTTGATAATGGAAATATTCTTTCTTTTCCGTCAGGCTCATACATACTATTAATCAGGTCTTCCATTTCTTCATTTAAAAACTCCGGCATATATATTGTTCTTACACTTTTTGCAGTTTTAGGAGTTAATATTAGCTTTTCACCTCTTACCACCTGATAATTTTTAGTAATGGAAACCGTCTTCTTTTCAAAGTCAAAATCTTCCGGAGTTAGTGCTAATAATTCTCCAATTCTTAATCCACACCAATAAAGCATTTCAAATCCATAAAATGATAATGGCTTGTCCATCACACATTCAATAAATGCTTTATATTGTTCCTGTGTCCAAAACATTATGTTGCCTCCTCTTTTACTTCCCATGCTGCCGGCAATCTTTGCAGGATTGTTCTTCAAATCATAAAATTTTACAGCATGGTTGAATATCGCGCTTAACTGTGCGTGTAATGTTGCAAGATATGACTGGGAATATGACTTTCCTTGTTCATCCCTATACTCAATCATTTCTTTCTGCCAATGTCTTACATCCTTTGCAGATATTTCTATCATTTTTCTTTCTCCAAAGAACGGTATGATTTTTGCTTTTACCATTGTTTCCTTGTTTTCCCAGGTTGTCTCCTTAACTCTATGCCTTACATCAGCCTCGTAAATCTCATAAAATTTTGAAAATGTCATATCAAGATTAAAATTTCTTTTAAGCTTTTCAGTAGTTTCCCATTCACTTGCCTCTCTCTTTGTTACAAATCCACGTTTTGTTGTCTGTTTCTTTACTCCGTAATAATCAACGTAACGAAACTTTACATACCAACTGTTTCTTTTTTCATCTTTGTAAACTGACATTTTTTCCTCCTACTCCTCGTTGTAAATAAGTTTCTTAAAAAAGTACTTTGTATTTACTTTTCCTCGAACTACGATATATCCTTTTTCTTTTAGTTCAGCATTAAGCATTCTTATGATTTCATATGCCTTTCCTTCTGAAATATTTAGCATCTCTGTTACATCCTGAACTTCCATAAACATCTTATCTGTCATATTTCTAATCTCCTTTCTCTCTCTTGATTAAATTGTTTTTGTTTGACCGTAGTTCTACTTTAGTCCTTTTACTTTACAAATAGGAGTTAGTGGCACTATACCTTTTCCTTTAATAAACTTCCTTTTTACTCTTGTAACCAATGTTAAAATAATTTGTTTTTTTATCTGGCTTAAAGCTCCAATTTCCTTTATTTATCGGCTTTTCAAGCAAAAAAAGAAGAGCTATTTCAACTTATTAGTCAAAATAACTCTTCTTATTCTTAATTTTGTTCTCAAAATGTTCTCATAAGAGACTTATATTCTGTGTTTTCCCTTTATTTATGGGGTGTTCGAACATACGTTCACTTATTCAAACTCTATAGTTCCAGGTGGCTTACTTGTCAAATCGTACATTACTCTATTGACCCCGCGCACCTCGTTTATGATTCTGCTCATTACCTTTGTCAATACTTCGTAAGGTATTTCTGCAGCTTCTGCTGTCATGAAATCTACAGTATTTACTGCACGAAGTGCAATGGCATAATCGTATGTTCTTTCGTCGCCCATTACACCTACGCTACGCATATTTGTAAGTGCTGCAAAATACTGTCCTATTGTTTTATCCAATCCGGCATTTGCAATTTCTTCACGATAAATTGCATCTGCATCCTGTACCATTTTAACTTTTTCGGCTGTTACTTCACCGATGATACGGATTCCAAGTCCCGGACCTGGGAAAGGCTGACGGTATACTAAATATTCAGGTATACCCATTTCTAAGCCGGCTTTTCTTACTTCGTCCTTAAATAAATCACGAAGTGGTTCGATTATTTCCTTAAAATCTACACAGTCAGGTAATCCACCTACGTTGTGATGTGACTTAATTACTGCTGATTCGCCACCTAAACCACTTTCAACAACGTCAGGATAAATTGTTCCCTGTACAAGGAAGTCAACTGCTCCGATTTTCTTTGCTTCTTCTTCAAAAACTCTGATAAATTCTTCACCAATTATTTTACGCTTCTGTTCAGGTTCTTTCACTCCTGCTAACTTGCTGTAGTAACGTTCCTGTGCGTTTACACGAATAAAGTTTAAGTCATATGGACCGTCAGGACCGAATACTGCTTCTACTTCGTCACCTTCGTTTTTACGAAGTAAGCCATGGTCTACGAATACACATGTAAGCTGTTTTCCAATGGCTTTTGAAAGCATTACTGCTGCAACTGATGAATCTACACCACCTGACAATGCACATAAAACCTTACCATCGCCAACTTTTTCACGGATTGCCTTAATTGATTCTTCTACAAATGAATCCATTCTCCAGTCTCCTGAACACTGGCAAACTCCACGAACGAAGTTGTATAACATCTTTGTTCCTTCCTGTGTGTGAAGTACTTCTGGATGGAACTGTATTGCATAAAGTTTCTTTTCTTCGTTTTCTGCTGATGCACAAGGACAATCCTTTGTGTGTGATGAGATTTCAAATCCCGGTGCCACCTGTGATATATAATCAAAATGACTCATCCAGCAAACTGTTTTTGGTGAAACATCTGCAAAAATCTTTGACTGAGTCTTGTCTATTAATACTTCTGTCTTACCATATTCACGTACATCTGCACGTTCTACTTTTCCGCCTAACACATGCATCATAAGCTGTGCTCCGTAGCAAAGTCCTAACACTGGAACGCCTAATTCAAATAATTCTTTTGAATATGTTGGAGAATCGGCTTCATAACAACTATTTGGTCCACCTGTTAAGATGATACCCTTTGGGTTCATTGCTTTGATTTTTTCAATGTCTGTTTTGTAAGAATATATTTCACAATATACATTACATTCACGAACACGTCTTGCAACCAACTGGTTATACTGACCACCAAAGTCAAGAACGATTACTAATTCTTTCTTCAATGTATTTCCTCCTAAAATGGTGCCTTCACCATACTACTGTAAAAGGTAATTGCTATATAAAATCTAATTACCTGCTAATTTTTAATTCTACCCCATTTTTCTATTTAAAACAAGTACACTGTACTAACTTTTATAATTCCCATAACTTATAACCTGACTGCTCTCTATATACAAAATATTTTTAAACTTATACATCTTTCAGACTCATAATATATTTTCACACGTTCCTAAATTGTAATATCATTTCAAGTACTCATAACGAAGTAAGAGCACCTGCCCTACTTCCTCGTATGACAGATGCTCCCTATTTCAATACCCTAACTTTACAATTTTGTTAACAACCGCAGGTACTTTTTATTAAATGAATCTTCTCGGGAATTTCTTCTGTACACTATTCGTTTCGATCGCATTCCGAATATCTGTATACCTAGTCTATTCCTTACTATTTGTCCTGCCTCGACTTCACTATCTACCTTAACCATAAGATGTTATTCTTCATTGAATTTTCGTTTTGAATAATTCCTATCCTATCCAATTCTTTGTAACATCTCATCCAATAATTACTACTTAAACAATCTTCCGTTGATTGCCATGTTAGCAGATATCACTGGGTAAAACTCCTTTCACCACTAAACTTAGATACTGTTGTTATTAGGTTGACATCTAATAACAAGTGGGTCGTTAACTTCTTTGTAGAAGTCTTTTTAGGTATTTAATACGTTTTTGTTTGTATGTTCAATATAGCACAATTTTCCCTTATTTTAAAGGGGGTTCAAGCACTTTTTTCATCTTTATAAACATTGCATAAATGCCCTTTTATTTAAACATTTTTATGAATCGTTTTTTTATAAAAAATGACTATTGTCTCTCTAACATCTGCTTAACATACTTGCCGGTATAACTTGTTGGATGTTCTGCAACCTGCTCAGGTGTTCCTGCAACTACAACTGTTCCACCACGGTCACCACCGTCAGGTCCCATATCAATTATATAATCTGCCACTTTTATTACATCCAGATTATGCTCAATAACCACTACTGTATTACCTTCATCTGTTAATCTGTGAAGAATCTCTACTAATTTATGCACATCAGCAAAATGAAGACCTGTTGTTGGTTCATCCAATACATATATTGTTTTTCCTGTGCTTCTCTTACTTAATTCTGTTGCAAGCTTAATTCTCTGTGCTTCACCACCCGACAATGTTGTTGACGGCTGTCCTAATTTTAAATAGCCAAGACCTACATCATACAATGTCTGTACCTTGTTAAGAATTCTAGGCACATTCTTAAAGAAATCCAATGCTTCTTCCACTGTCATTTCAAGAACATCATAAATAGTCTTACCTTTGTAACGTACTTCCAGTGTTTCCCTATTGTAACGCTTTCCGCCACAAACCTCACATGGAACATATACATCAGGAAGAAAATGCATTTCAACTTTTAAAATTCCGTCACCTGAACACGCTTCACAACGACCGCCTTTTACATTAAAACTAAATCTTCCCTTCTTGTAACCTCTTTCTTTTGCATCGGTTGTTGCCGCAAAAAGGTCCCTTATCATATCGAACATTCCCGTATATGTTGCCGGGTTTGAACGTGGAGTTCTGCCTATTGGTGACTGATCAATATTTATTACCTTATCAAGCTGCTCCATTCCCTCTATCTTCTTGCATTTTCCGGGAATTGTTCTTGCCCTGTTTAATTTTCTTGCAAGACTCTTATATAATATTTCATTAACAAGTGAGCTTTTACCTGAGCCTGAAACACCTGTTACACATGTAAGTACCCCAATTGGCACCTTTACATCAATGTTCTTTAGGTTATTTTCCTTGGCTCCAACTACTTTTAAGAAACCTTTTGGTTTTCTACGTGTTTTTGGAACAGGTATTTTAATCTCTCCACTTAAATATTTTCCTGTAATTGAATTAGGATTTTTCATTAAATCCTCTGCAGTTCCTGTAGCAATAACCTGTCCACCGTGTTCTCCTGCTCCCGGACCTATGTCAACCACATAATCTGCTGCACGCATTGTATCCTCATCATGTTCAACTACAATCAAAGTATTTCCCAAATCTCTTAAATGCTTCAACGTTGCAAGAAGCTTATCATTATCATTCTGATGCAATCCAATACTTGGCTCATCCATTATATAAGCAACACCAACCAAGCCTGAACCTATCTGAGTTGCCAAACGTATACGCTGAGCCTCTCCACCTGACAAAGTTCCCGTAGCTCTTGAAAGACTAAGATAATCAAGTCCAACGTCAACTAAGAATTGAAGACGTCCTTTAATTTCTTTCAAAATCTCTTTTCCTATCTTTAGCTGAGTTTCAGTCAATTGCAATTCATCCAAATACTGGCGCAAATCTCTTACAGACATTTCTGTCATTTCATAAATATTCTTATCTCCAATAGTTACAGCCAACGATTCCTTTTTAAGTCTCTGTCCGTGGCATGTTGCACATGGCGTAAATCTCATAAATGTTTCATATTCTGCCTTTGTTGACTCTGCGCTTGTTTCACGATATCGTCTTTCTACATTTTTAATTAATCCTTCAAAAGCAATATCATAAACTCCAATACCTCTTTGCCCCTTGTATCTTACGGCTACTTTTTCACCATTTGTTCCATAAATCAAAATATCATGTATCTCTTTTGGATAATCCTCAAAAGGCGTATCAAGAGAAAAATTGTATTTTAAAGCCAATGCCTGAAGTATTGCATTACTAAAACTCTTTCCGTCATTTGCACTCTGCCACCCCAATACTACAATTGCTCCCTGATTAATGCTTAAACTCTTATCAGGAATAATAAGGTCTTCGTCAAATTCCATCTTGTATCCCAAACCATAACAGTCAGGACAAGCCCCAAAAGGATTATTAAAAGAAAAACTTCTAGGCTGTACTTCGTCAATACTTATTCCACAGTCAGGGCAGGCAAAATTCTGACTAAAAGTCATCTCTTCCCCACCAATAACATCTACTATCATTAGTCCGTTGCCAAGCTTTAAAGCATTTTCAACAGAATCTGTAAGACGCTTTTCAATTCCTTCACGAATGCTAAGTCGGTCTATAATAATTTCGATACTGTGCTTTATGTTTTTTTCTAACTTAATCTCTTCAGTTAGTTCATACATATTGCCATCAACTCTTACTCGCAAATAGCCACTTTTCTTAGCACTTTCAAATACTTTTTCGTGACGTCCTTTTTTTCCTCTTACAACAGGTGCCAATATCTGAAACTTAGTACGTTCTTCCAGCATAAGAATACGATCTACCATTTCATCAACTGTCTGTTTCTTTATTTCACGTCCGCATTTTGGACAATGTGGAATACCTGCTCTTGCATAAAGCAATCTCATATAATCGTATATTTCTGTTACTGTTCCAACTGTTGAACGTGGATTCTTGTTTGTTGATTTCTGATCAATTGAAATAGCAGGTGGCAATCCTTCAATACTTTCAACCTGTGGTTTTTCCATCTGTCCTAAGAACTGTCTTGCATAGGAAGATAACGATTCCATATATCTTCTCTGTCCTTCTGCATAAATAGTGTCAAAAGCAAGGGATGACTTACCTGAACCGCTTAAACCTGTTACTACCGTAAATTCATCTCTTGGTATATCAATATCAATATTTTTCAAATTGTGCTCATTTGCACCTTTTATATGAATATATTTTTTATTGTCTTTCATTTTATTTTCCTATCTTTTTCTATCTTTGTTATTTGGTTATTTTATATCTTTTCCAAATAAATTCCGTTATAGATTTTTAGTTATCTTCCTGCAACTTTCTTAATTCCGCCAACTTATCTCGCATTTCAATAGCCGTTTCAAAATCAAGTTCTGCTGCAGCTCTTTCCATTTTCTTCTTAACCTTTTCGATAAGCTTTTTAAGTTCCTTATAATCCATTGATTCAGGATCTTTCTCAACGTCGCTAATCTTTCTGTCCACTTCTTTGGAGATGCTAATAAGGTCTCGAACAGCCTTCTTAATAGTTGTTGGAGTAATACCGTGCTCATTATTGTATTTCTGCTGAATCTCTCTACGTCTGTTAGTTTCCGTTAAGGCTTTATCCATTGAATCAGTAATATTGTCAGCATACATTATTACGTGGCCTTCTGCATTTCTTGCAGCTCGTCCAATAGTCTGAATAAGTGATGTTTCTGAACGTAAAAACCCTTCCTTGTCAGCATCCAATATTGCAACTAAAGCAATTTCCGGTATGTCCAAACCTTCTCTTAAAAGGTTAATACCAACCAAAACATCAAAAACATCCAATCGCATATCTCTGATAATCTGAGTTCTCTCTAACGTATCTATATCTGAATGAAGGTATTTAACCCTAATTCCCACATCACGCATATAATCTGTCAAATCCTCAGCCATACGCTTCGTCAAAGTTGTTACCAAAACTTTGTTCTTCTTGACAACTTCCTTGTTAATCTCAGTTATAAGGTCATCAATCTGTCCTTCAACCGGTCTTACTTCAACTTCCGGATCAAGCAATCCTGTAGGTCTTATAATCTGCTCTGCACGGCCTAATTCATGTTCCTGTTCATAAACATTCGGCGTTGCAGATACAAACATCATCTGGTCAATCATGCTTTCAAATTCTTCAAAATTAAGCGGACGGTTGTCCAATGCCGACGGAAGACGGAATCCATAATCCACAAGGGTTGTCTTTCTCGAACGGTCGCCTGCATACATGCCTCTGACCTGTGGAATCGTGATATGTGACTCATCCACAATAATCAGAAAGTCATCCGGAAAATAGTCAATTAACGTCTCTGGCATCTCCCCCTCGGCACGTCCGGCAAGATGACGCGAATAGTTCTCAATTCCACTGCAGAATCCGGTTTCTTTCATCATCTCTATATCAAAATTTGTCCGCTCCGCGATGCGCTGTGCTTCGAGAAGTTTATCTTCACCTTTAAAATACTTCACCCGTTCCTCGAGCTCCGCTTCAATGCGGTCACATGCCGCGTTCATTTTCTCCTGCGGAACCACATAATGCGATGCCGGGAAAATTGCAATATGCTGCAGAAGACATTTAATCTCCCCTGTCAGAACATCTACCTCGGTAATCCGGTCAATCTCATCGCCAAAAAACTCCACGCGCACTGCCGTATCGGTATTATTTGCCGGAAAAATTTCCAAAACATCTCCATGCACCCGGAAAGTACCGCGCTTGAAATCCATCTCATTACGCGTATACTGCATATCGATCAATCCCTTGATCACATCGTCCCGGTCAATCTCCATACCAGGGCGCAGGGAAACCATCATATTCATATAGTCATCCGGACTACCAATTCCATAAATACAGGATACCGATGCGACAATGATAACATCTTTTCGCTCCGCCAAAGCAGCCGTCGCCGAAAGACGCAGCTTGTCAATCTCATCATTAATCGAAGAATCCTTTGCTATATAGGTGTCCGACTGTGGCACATATGCCTCCGGCTGGTAATAATCGTAATAGGATACAAAATATTCTACCGCATTTTCCGGAAAAAATTCTTTAAATTCCCCGTATAGCTGTCCCGCCAGCGTCTTATTGTGTGCGATCACAAGCGTCGGTTTATTCAGCGCCGCAATCACATTCGCCATCGTAAACGTCTTGCCGGAGCCGGTAACGCCAAGCAGGGTTTCAAACTGATTGCCTTCCTGAAACCCCTTCACCAGCTCTGCAATTGCCCGCGGCTGATCACCGGTCGGCTGATATTCTGATACTAATTTAAAACGCTCCATAACCTCTATCCTCTACTTTCAACACTGCGGCTTCTTTTCTAACTGGATTATACCACACCCATTTTTTAATGTACAGCATTTTCAAACATTTGTTCTATTTTTATTTTCTTTCTATTATAAATGTACTTCATTTAATTATTTCAACATAGGCCACACTTTATACGAATCCGCTTCATCTTCATTTTATCCCGGTTTCTTTCGGCACACATTTCATCTCCGCCCGCATATCATAATAAAAACAAGCTCAAGGATTTTCCTATGTACATTTTCTTTGGCATTTTCATCCTGATATGCATTTTTTTTGCGGTCTTTTTTCACCGGCGCAGAAAACGGATTATCCAAAAAATCCGCAATATGAGCCCCTGTGCACAGAAAAAGCTGCTTGACGAACTGATGCAGCCGTTTGGATTTCTCTCCTGCCCACAGCAGAATATTATCACATCCGATATTGATTCGTGGCAGCGCACCTTTGGCTATACACGCCTTTTTGACTACTCTGCACCACATTTTAAAATGGTATTTGACTGCGAACCGGTTTATTTTGACTATGATAACAGAACATGGCTGATTGAATTCTGGAAAGGTCAGTACGGTATCAGCTGCGGCGCCGAAATCGGCATCTACCGTGCCGATACAATTTTGTCACCGGACCGGCTTACCAATGCCCGCTTTGAAAGCATTTCCAATTCCCTCATGCTGCCGCTGTCCATGCAGCTTTTTTATCAAGGCAGACCACTGTTTTGCATCGGACAGACCCACTGGTGGCTGACGGGCTTCCGTCCGGGATTTTTTGCCTATCCACAGGATTTGTCACTGCGCATTTCCATCACCTTTTTAGACCGTGAAATGGCGGACAGCTTCGCCGATGCACTGATTGCCAAAGGGTACTGCCCTTACGATATTGAACTGTGCAGTGCTTCCGTTGCCTTTACCTTCGGCATACCGCACAGCTTCCAGCCGCGCTGTAAACGTCCGTTTGTTACGCACATGGCACAGCACGTAAACCGCATTTATTGTCGTATTTTTAATAAAATCACACGACCTTTTGCCGACTGTTATGAACAGATTCTATATCTGTACTTTTATCTGCCGTTTGCCTTCCGCCGCCTGCTGCGGATGAAACGCCACAAAACGCAGAAATTCCACCGATGCCGGAGGTGACCTGTCTATGAGTGCCAATTCACGTATTACAAATGCCTATGAAAACGCTTTCTGCCTGCCCTTAAATCCTTCATCAAAATATGTACTGTTTAGTGACTGCCACCGCGGAACAGGCAGAAGCAATGATAATTTCCTGAAAAATGAATATCTCTATCTTGCTGCCTTAAAATACTACTTTTCCCACGGCTTTACTTATATTGAACTGGGTGACGGCGATGAACTTTGGGAAAACCGCTCCATGTGCCCGATTCGCGAAATGCATGCCCAAAGTTTTGAACTGCTCTCCCGCTTTTATGCGAAACACCGGTTTTACGCCGTCTACGGTAATCACGATATTACCAAACGCAGTGCCCACTTTAGCGGACGTTGTTTTTCTTCGTGCTTCTGCTGGCAGGAGCAGTGTGAAATCCCGCTGTTTCCCGAAATTACATTTTATCCCGGAATTATTTTAAAAGACTGCGCCAAAAGAAAAGACCTCTTTTTACTGCACGGACATCAAAGTGATTTGTTAAACAGCACCCTCTGGCGGCTTTCACGGTTTCTTGTCCGCTATGTATGGCGTCCTTTGGAATCCCTTGGAATCCCTGATCCAACCAGTGCCGCCAAAAACCACACAAAGAAAAATGCTACGGAAAAGAAGCTGTCCGCATGGGCAAAACAGCACGAACTGATTCTGATTGCCGGTCACACCCACCGCCCCGTTATCGGAAACCGTACCTCTCCGTACTGCAACACCGGAAGCTGTGTATCCCCCGCCGGCATTACTGCGATTGAAATCGAAAACCGTTGTATGACACTTATCAAATGGTCACAGGGCACACGCAGCGATATGTGTCTTCAGGTCTTACGTGAACCGCTCGGCAGCCCGCTGTGCATTGACGATTTTTTGTAATAATTAAAGCCCCTGTGGCAGTCCGGGTTCTTTGTACCGCTCTCCAAAAGATTAGATTTTTACGTCTAACCTTTGAAACCGGTACAATTTACCATGTCTGCCAAAGGGGCTTATTCTTTATCTACTATATATTCATTTTATTTATCTTATACAGGTTGAAAATTCATATCTATTTCTGCATTTCCTCCATCAGATATTCAACCGCTGTATTCCACTGAGTGTCCTCATTTTCATCTGTTCCCTGTTCTACCGTAATATCCGGTGTCACACCCTGTCCATGGATATTCTGACCGTTTGGTGTGTAATATTTTGCCGTTGTCAGTTTTATGGCACTTCCGTCCGTCAACGGCTTAATCGTCTGAACGATTCCTTTTCCAAAGGTCTGTGTTCCGATAATTTCACCCTTGTCGTAATCCTGCATGGCACCTGCAAAAATTTCCGAAGCACTGGCACTGTTGCCGTTGACTAAAACTGCTATCGGTATATCCAGTTCATGACCGTCTGTCCCCTTATACTCTGTCCTTTTGCCGCTTTTGTTTTCTGTATACACAATCAGCCCATCCGGAAGTGTATAATCCAGCATTTTGACAACCGTATCCAGCACACCACCCGGATTATCCCGCAAATCAATCACAAGTCCCTGCATGCCTGCATCTTCCAACGCCTGCAACGCATCCTTGTACTGTTGCGTCGTAACATCGTCAAATTCCGAAATTGACAAATATCCAATCTGATTTTCCCGCATCTCATATTTTACGGTCTGGGTATGAATTTCATCCCGCACCACATCAACGGAAAAAGCTGTTTCATCACGAATTGCATCCAAATGGACACTGGTTCCCTTGTCACCTTTTATCAACGCCACCGTACTGGTTAAATCCAATCCCGTAATATCCGTGCCGTCGACTGTCGTAATGATATCACCGTTGCGTAGCCCCGCAGCATAGGCTGGTGCATCTTCATATGCATCCATAATTTCAACCGTGCCGTCATCATTTTTTCGGCAGACAGCACCGATTCCTTCAAACTTTCCGGTTGTGGATTCTAACAGATTCTTACATTCATCCGGTGTATAATAAACCGTATATTTATCACCGTAAGATGCCAGATACGCCTTGTAAATCATCTCTTTTGCCGTGTCCGTATCCACATCTTCCATGTAGAACAAATCCATTAAAGAATCCATTGCATTCAGCTTTGCTTCTACCTCGCTGCCAATGCCTTCATCTTCTGTCGTTGCTGTATCCTGCACATAAATTTCACCATTTACGCCTATATGGACAAATCCTTTGTGATAAAAAACGTTTAAAAGAACAACACCTGCCAGTATGGCAATTGACAAACCGGCTATCACACCGAATATCAGACCTCTGCCAAATCCGCTCTTTTTCACCGTCTGCTGATTTTCTTCTAACTCATTCATGCGCTGTCTAAATCCTTCCTGCTGTTTTTACGGCTTCCTTCCTTATAAATATGCTGTTCTGCAGCTATATATCTTCACCTATGCCGTTCTTTATAAGTAATTTTCTTTACAAATACGACTGTGGATTCACATACGTTCCATTCTTAATCATTGCAAAATGCAGATGGACACCATTTGAATTTCCTGTTGTTCCCATCAATCCAATGGTCTGTCCCTGCGTTACGGTATCACCGACCGAAACCTTCAAAGCCGAACAATGCATATAAACCGTACTGAATCCGTTTCCATGGTCAATCGTAATATAATTGCCCGCAGTTGCACTATATTTTGCAATAATAACAGTTCCTGATGCTGAAGCATAAATCGGATCACCGGCAACACCAACACTGACTGCACCGATATCCAGTCCCTTATGCGGCGAACTTCGATCCTCCGTATCACCAAACGGCGATGTAATACGCTTTGAAACCGTTGGCCAGATAAATCCACTGCTTGACGGTGTTGAACTGTTTCCGCTGTTACTGCTGCTATTACTGTTACTATTGCTATTCTGTCCCGAGCTGCTGTTTTGATTCTTCTTTTCTTTCTCGGCTTTTTTTGCTGCCGCATCTTCCTGCTGCTTCTTCGCTACAAGATTTAAGATTTCATTCTCCTGCTCCTGCATCTCTTTTTCAAGCTGCGCCTTTGTCGATGCTGTCTGTGTCGTCTGTGTTGACAGCGCCGCAAGTTCCTGTTCCTTTGCCTGCTGTACCAGAGCCAGCGCTGACTTCTGATCTTCAAGTGAAATCTTCATCGTATCCAGTTCCGCATAATCGCTTTCCAAATTCTGTTTTGTCTGCTCAATATACTGAATCGTTTCTTCATACTCCTGAAGCTTCTGTCTGTCATACTCTGAAATTTTTGTAATATAATCCGCTTTATTTAACAAATCCGCAAGACTCGATGAAGACAGTAAAATGTCCAGATATGTATCTTCATTTCTCTCATACATAAACTGGATTCTTAATTTCATCGAATCATACTGCACATCTGCATCAATTTCAGCCTGTTCCAGATTGACCCTGGCTTCTTCTATCTGATTCTGCATATCCTCAATCTGCGTATTCAGTGACTGCAGACTGCTATCCAGCGTTGACATTTTTCCGTCCAGCTGTTCGATATAACTTTTCGTATCCGCAGATTCCTGTTGGAGCTGTTCCAGCTGTTTTTTCGTATCTTCATACTGACTGCTTAACTGGTCCTGCTTATCTTTTGCCTGATTCAAATCTGTTACTGTATCCCCAAATGCGCGGATTCCGTTTCCAAACGGCGCATTGACATAAATGACCAGCATAAACAGAATAAGAACTACGGAAATCCCTCTTTTTATTCGCCTATGTGCCATACTTTCCTCCATTCTTAAGCGACTATGCCCATCAGGGTATATGTTTCGCCCCAAAAACGAAAGGTGCCACGCAAGAGTCATCTCGTGGCTTTCCTGCGACAGCACCTTGTTGTTCATTAAACGTTTGCGTGCTTCCGTACAGCAAAGAAACTGCCCAGTGCACCAATTCCAATACCCAGCGCGATTGCAACCGGTGTAAGAATCCGGAATACTTCTGATACCGGGAGAAATGCCAGAATGTTATTCAAAATCGAGAATTTATTCAAAACATATGCAATAACATTCTGATACATATAACGGAAAATCACAATCGGAATAATCGCACCGATGATACCAATTGCAATACCCTCTACGAAGAACGGTGCATTAACAAACGCATCCGTTGCTCCGATAAATTTCATAATCGAAATTTCCTCTTTACGGACTGTAATACCAATGACAATCGTATTGGTAATCAGGAAGATGGAAACTGCGAGCAGAATTATAATCACTGCAATTGCCACATATCCAACCAGCTTTGCCGCACTTGACAGACCGCTCGCTGTTGCTTCGGAACGGTTGACCTGACGCACGCCGTCCAGATTTTCAAGATATGTAACCAGCGTTCCCTGCATTCCCGCATCACTTAAATAAACTTCATAGGATGCCGAATTAATCAGCGGATTATCCTTAAAGCCTTCCGCAAGATCCGGATATGCTGCAAAATATTCTGACTTAAAGTTATTCCATGCTTCTTCAGCCGATGTATAATGAACGCTTGAAACCTCTACACGGTTGCTGATTGTATCACCCAGCTTCTTAATCTCTGTATCCGAAAGGCCTTCATCAAAGAACACCGTAACACAGACTTCATTTTCAGCCTTCTTTACCATATACTCAAAATTCATCATAATAGAATAAAAAACGCCAAACAAAAATACACACGCTGTAATGGTGGCAATTGAAGCCAGGGAAAACAGCCTGTTTCTATAAATATTTTTGAAACCCTGTTTCAAATGATAAAATATTGACCTAATCTTCATAGAAATATCCACCTTTTTCCAAATCGCTGATTATTTTACCTTCACTCATGGTAATTGTTCTCTTTTTCATCTGCTGTACAATTTCCATATTGTGTGTTACCACAAGCACCGTTGTTCCCTGCTTATTTGCCTGATTTAAAATCTTCATGATTTCGGCCGAATTGGCAGGATCCAGATTACCGGTCGGTTCATCGCACAGTAAAATTGCCGGACGATTCACTAACGCTCTGGCAATCGCAACTCTCTGCTGTTCACCACCGGATAATTCATTCGGATATGCCTTATACTTGTCCAGCAGACCAACCATTGACAACATAGACAATACACGGCTTTTAACCTGTCTTGTCGGTGCTTCAATGACCTGCTGTGCAAATGCAATATTTTCAAATACATTTCTGTCCGGTAACAGACGGAAATCCTGAAAAACAACACCGATATCCCTTCTTAAATAAGGCAGCTTCTTTCTTGTAATTTTATTCAGATATTTTTTATTAACATAAATCTTTCCTGTTGTCGGGTCTAATTCCTTTAACAACAGCTTAATGAGTGTAGACTTACCAGAACCACTCTTACCTACTATAAATACAAACTCACCCTTCTGGACATGCAGATTAATCCCGTTCAACGCCGGGACACCAGAAGAATACGTCTTTGTAACATCCTCTAAGATTATCATCCGTAATCTCCTCCATTAAAATGTATCAATACTTTCCATATACTTCATATATTTTACAACCATCAGCGCAATTTTAAATGTAATCGCATCATCAAATATACGCAAATCCAGTCCTGTACTCTTTTGCAGCTTATCCAGACGATACACCAGTGTATTCCGGTGGATATAAAGCTGTCTGGACGTTTCTGAAACATTCAGGCTGTTTTCAAAAAACTTATTGATGGTTGACAGTGTTTCTTCGTCAAATTCATCTGGCGATTTGCCATCAAAAATTTCCTTAATAAACATCTGGCACAGCGGCATCGGCAGCTGATAAATCAGGCGTCCGATTCCAAGGCGGTTGTATGCCACCACATTCTTGTCGCTGTAGAAAATCTTTCCGACATCCAGTGCCATCTTCGCTTCCTTATAAGAACGCGAAACTTCACGAATATCATTGACTATCGTACCGTATGCAATATGTGCAGCACTCATCGCTTCCGTATTGAGCATATCAATAATAACCTCTGCGGTCTTATCCAGCTCATCGTAAGTTTCCGTACCTTTGACTTCCTTTACGAGAATGATATTTTTCTCATCGACCGCCGTGATAAAGTCACGCACTTTTCCCGCAAACAATGTACGCACTGTTTCCAGCGCACTCGTATCCTTTTCATGTTTTGTTTCAATAATATATACGACACGTTTCACATCTGTTTCAATATGAAGCTTTTCAGCTCTTGTATACATATCTACCCTCAGCAAGTTATCCAGCAATAAATTCTTAATGAAATTATCTTTGTCAAACCGCTCCTTATATGCCACAAACAGATTCTGAATCTGAAATGCTGCAAGCTTTCCGAGCATATACACATCGTCGCTTGTTCCTTTTGCTAAAAGAATGTATTCTAAATTCTGGTCATCTAATACCTTGAAAAACTGATATCCATTCACTACCTGGCTTTCTGCCGGAGAGTCCATAAATGCAATCGCATCTGCAATGCAGTTTTGCGCATCCTCAAATGTTTTCGCTGCCACTTTACCATCAGCATCTATTACACAGAAATCAACTCTTGATATAGCCTTCAATCCATCAACTGTCGTTTGTAAAATCTGATTTGATATCATCCCAAACTTCCTTTCCTTTGATTTTAGCTAGTTCTTTTACTATTGTAATGCAATTTGCCAAAAAAAAAAAGAGGAAATGCACAATTTCTATACATTTCCTCAAAAATTTCATGAATTTTAGATTTACATTACGATTCTTGGAACCATTTCTACAGATTTCATATCACGTAACTTATTCAAATTAGTGAGTGATAACCTGTTCTGTTTCCTTATCGAATACATGAAGTCTTGCAATATCCATCGCAAACTTAACTGTATCACCAGGACGAGCTGTTGTACGAGGATTAACCTTTGCTGTACATGTTGTCTGTGCAATATCATAGTGAAGGTTAACTTCTGCACCGAGAAGTTCATATACCTTAACCTGAGCTTCAAATGTATGATCAGCATGAGCTGCAACAAACTCTTCATCATCCTTGATATCTTCTGGACGGATACCAACTACTACAGTCTTACCAACATAGCTCTTAAGCTTTTCACTCTTTTCAGCCGGAAGTGTAATAGATACTGTATCGCTCATCTTTAATGTTACCTGTGAACCGCTCTGAACAACTTCAGCATCAATTAAGTTCATCTGAGGTGATCCGATGAAACCAGCAACGAAAAGGTTGTTTGGTGTGTTGTAAAGGTTGCTTGGTGTATCTACCTGCTGGATGATACCATCCTTTAATACAACGATTCTTGTACCCAGTGTCATAGCTTCT
>ERZ780190.1180-NODE-1180-length-24974-cov-2.963763_pt1 | contig 24974 bp, 15 predicted proteins | sample MGYA00510980_ERZ780190 | MGnify/ENA primary metagenome ERZ780190 (study PRJEB29588, sample SAMEA1972188) | human gut metagenome | biome: human gut; feature: human-associated habitat; material: faeces | place: Denmark | collected 2008/2010 ... | reverse complement strand
CGGCGCGACCAAGACTGAGGTCATCCCGGCTGTGGGTCACAAGTGGGATGATGGTACTGTCACCACGCCCGCCACCTGTGAGGCTTCCGGCGTGAAGACCTACAAGTGCCTGAACGATGGCTGCACCGAGACTAAGACCGAGGAGATTGCCGCGCTTGGTCATAACTACGATGACGGCGTTGTCACCAAGGCTGCTACCTGCACTGAGGATGGCGTCAAGACCTTCACTTGCCAGAACGACAAGAGCCATACCTACACCGAGGTTATCCCCGCAACCGGTCACGATTACGATGACGGCGTTGTGACCACCAAGCCCACCTACACCGAGAACGGTGTCAAGACCTTCACCTGCCACAACTGTAGTGATACCTACACTGAGAGCATTCCGGCTCTGGGTTACACCTACAACGAGACCGTGGTCGCTCCTACCTGCACTGAGGACGGCTATACCATGCACGAGTGCGTGGAAGATGCCACCAAGTCCTTCAAGGACAACATTGTCCCTGCGCTGGGCCATCAGTACAAGGAAGTCACTACTCCCGCTACCTGTGGCGCTTCTGGCAGCGTAGACAATGTCTGTGAGCGCTGCAACGATAAGCAGCATGTGAAAGACCTTCCTGCAACTGGTGAGCATCAGTGGGATGAAGGCGCTGTAACGAAGGAGCCGACCGCTACCGAGACCGGCATCAAGACCTTCACCTGCAAGGTATGCCAAGAAACAAAGACCGAAGACATCCCCAAGGTGCATGAGCACGATTACACGCGCCTTGGCGAAATCATCGAGGGACCTTATTGCGACACTGAAGGCAAGCGTTGGATGTACTGCAGCTACGAGGGGTGCAACGAAAGAGTGTTGATGCCTGTGCCCGCTATCGGTTACCATGATTGGGACACCGAGCACACCGAATGCCTGAAAAAGGCTACCTGCACCGAGAAGGGCACCATGCTGATGCACTGCAAGCGCGATGCTTCCCATACCATGACCTACGACTACGGCGGTACAGGTCACATCTGGAATGAGGGCGTCATCACTACCCCGCCTACTTATGAAGAGTACGGTGAAAAGACTCTGCATTGCAAGAACTGTGACGCTACTACGACCGAAAAGATTTTTCCCACGAAGTACACCTTCACCGTGACCGTTGTCCCGCCGACTTGCACCGAAGATGGCTACACGATGCACAAGTGCAATCAGGATGACAGCCTCTCCTACAAGGACAACATTGTACACTCCACCGGTCACCATGCCGAGATGCGTGTCATTGAGCCTACCTGCAAGGAAGAGGGTCGCACCGAAATCTACTGCAAAGTCTGCGGTGATGTGAGCAGCACTTTCGATTTCACGCCCAAGAAAGACCACACTTGGGATAACGGTGTTGTGACTACTGAGCCCACGGCTGAAAAAGAAGGCGTCAAGACCTACACCTGCACGGTTTGCAATGAAACGAAGACTGAGACCATCCCGCGCCTGAACGGCAGCGGCAAGTAAGCTGCAAGTTTACAAAAAGCACAAGAAACACAAAGAGGAGCGTCTGCTTTGGCGGACGCTCCTCTTGCTGTGTCGGAATACCGGATTGGTTTTTGTTTTTAGTCTGGCGAGATAGGAATTTTGTTAAGAATCGATTCGCAGATACGACCTATCTGGTTCGGCTCATGGTTCTCGTCGAGGCCTTGGAACATGAGCTCATCTCCGACCTTGTCCTCGATTTCTCCCCTCACAGACAAATCCGGACTCAAAAGATGCAGGTCGCCCTGCACGCTGTGTTCTTCGAGAAAGAGGATTTCCTCTCTCTTTAAGCAGTTTGTATTAACTGTCTTTATTCCTCGGGTTCCCGTGTGCGCTTCTTAGAAAGTCAGCTGCCCTAAGCAAAGCTGTGCTACGGGCAAAATTTTATGCGCTGTATCGTTGCGCAGGTATTTAGGATTAAGGTGTCTGAGCCCGAACCGGACCCGGTCAAGCGCATCGGCATCTTTGAGAATCGTATACAGCAGCCAGATGCGGTCAGCGTTCGGCAGAGAAAGAGCCTCTAAATCTCTGCGAGCGACAGCATCATCGAGGCAATGATACTCGATGAGAAATCCAGTACCGGGATTTTCGGGCTTGCGGTCAGCGGCATAAATGTCACGGGATGCCTTGCCATGGCTATCGTCAACATCATCGTTCGTGCGGCCGATGTCGTGGTAGATGGCGGCATCCATCAACATCTGCGTTTCTTCTTCAGAGAGCATAATGCCATCCATCTCAACGAGAAGAAGCGCGTTGAATAGTACCCGCAGCGTGTGCAGGGCATCGTGCCCGGACTCATTTGCATCGAGTTTGCCATGAACTGCATACAGATGCCGAATCTCTTCGCGACCGGCTTGGTACAGGGGCATGATTTCGAGAACTTCTTCTTCGACAGATTTTAAGCCATACAAAGTATCGACTTTTACGGATTTCACGGCAGACGGCAAAATGACAACTTCCGACTCGTTTCTTTCTGAGAAAAACTCAACGATGTCGTCCTTTGACACCTCTGCTGAGATGATGGTGCTGTCTTCAGCGCTCGGCAACCTGCAGGCAAAGAAACAAGCTGCTTTGTAGCTGACCGTCCAAGAGAAAGACTGCGTATACGGCGTTGATTTGCTGCCCTCTCCGCGATAAACGGTAACCGTATCCGGGAATTTCCGAAGCTTTTCAGCAGTTTTCTTCTTCTGCTCCTCAGATTTACCGGACAGGACTTTGCGTATATCGGCTTCGCTGAGATTCTGGAATCCATAATCGGTAGATTTGTAATAATCCATAAAGAGGTCGTACAGTTCCGTTGAGGGCTCTGCGTTCTTGACATACTGTGAAAGCACGGAAACCCTGAAACTGTCTTCGAGGGAAAAGAGATACGACCGAATCCGTTTGACATTCCCATCAGAAATCGTTTTTACTATCGAGAGAATCCGATTTTGAAATGCTTCATCCGATTCGTTTGCAACAGATAGGCGCTTGTCGCCGTAAATCTGAAGATTCAAGACAATCGGGATGGTAGGATTTTGAGGCTCGCAATAATAGAGCGAGGACAGGATGTTGTAGGAGGCATAAATGTTCTCAATGGGAAGAAGCGGGTATTTCTCCTGAAATTCCCCGGCAGTCATGCCGACGGTATAGCCCTTCTTCTTGAATTTGGCGAAATCCTTTTTGGTTTTCACTTCCGATAACGGTAGCAGATTATTGAGGTTTGCCCGGTTGGTATTAACGAGAATGTCTCCGATAGTCATGTGTTTTCCTCTCATTCTGGAGATAATCTGTTATTAGCATTATACCACAGAAAAGCCCGAACTGTCATTATTCGGCAGTACGGGCACTCAATTGATTTGCAGAGGTTCTTACTGGGTGACCTTCACGCTCTCAACATGCTGCATAATTGCATCACAGATGTCCTCAACAGTATCCGCTTCAGTCTCATAATCGCGCAGGTCTTCTTTGTCCTCTGTGTAGGGGAAGAAAAGCTCATCGATTTTACCGTCACGGATGATATACTTGATTACGCCACAACCATGTACGACCGCTGCGCCCTCATAACTACCATCATCGTTTTGCTTATCTTCCTCGAATTTAAGCGGCAGCTTACCGCCGAAGCCTGCTTCCACATAGGCGAATCGTTCCGTCAGGAACTGCGTGTTGTCCATAATTGCATCATCCGCAGCATCGAGAATATCGAGATAAATGCCACGGATGAACTTTTCACCGCGCTCTTTAACTTTCTCATCAATATTGGCGGCATTTTTGCCATTCTCATCATAGTAGAATTCCGGAGGCATGCCCACTTCATAGCACAAGCATACATCTTCGTACTCGGCACGGAGCTCGCTGCCAAGAACGCTCTGCGTCAGTCCAAAATCAAGTACCACATGGTCCACATTGATTTCGCCAAAGATGTGCAGCTCGTGCTCATCCGCAAAGTACTTGACATCGCTGATGTTAATAGTTGCCTTTTTCATGGTAAATCCTCCCTTGAAATATTAGTTTTATTATACCACATTTATACTTACTTTTCTATCATCTACCGCAACAAAAAGGCGATAAACGGCGCATTATTTACCACTTCTTAGAACTCCCCGTTCCGCAGTAACTGCTTCATTAAGCATCTTCACCACACGCTTGTAGACATGCTTTGCAAATGCTTCGGCACGGTCAAAGGTGGGTTCATCGAAGGCATCGTAATACTTGCTGTCGAGACCAACAGAAATAAGCGCTCCGCCATCACGATACCACGCCATGAGGACCTTCTCGCCAGTCATCTCGACAGACTCGTTTTCCTCATTGCGCTCGAAGAGGAGGTCAAATACCTCGCCTTCAACGCTAACCTTTCCGCCAGCAACAAGATGCTCGCATTCCGGCTCATACTGGATACGGTCGATTGAAATCTCGTACTTTTTCATAAAAACATCTCCTTTTCATATCTGGGAATTTTGCTTTCCTTAGGTCTCATTCTATCTACTTTTCGTACTAGCGCAACACATCAGGTTATTTGAGCACATCGACCATGCACTGGAACTTCACCTTGTCCATATATTTCTCGGTAATCGTGATGTACCCGCGCATTTCAAGTTTCTTCATCAGCTTACCAACATTGGTTCTTGTGCATCCGATTGCTGCGCCAAGCTGTGTCTGATTCACAACGACATCCGTTTTGTGGCTGCAAATTCGGCGCAAAACAAGCAGCAAGCATAGCTCGGAAGAGAACAAGGTCAGGTAATCCTGAGCCACCAAGTACTCAATTGAATAGAACCCGCCGGAGAGGGGAAACTGGCTAACTTTGTATGTATCGGGGATTCCTTTAGAGCGCAAGCCGTCCACCTTATAGATGAACTGATGTTTTTTCAGTTCCTTGATTTCTTTACGGACATTGCTCTCAGACTTCATGTTGGCATAGCGCGTAATATTCTGGATGTCACCTACAACACCATCATGTTCTGCCATTGCAATAGCAAGATAGACATTCACAGCGCTATTTTTTACTTCTTTCATTGCTTCAAATAGCTGGTTTGGAATTTTGATTTCAGTAGCACGCCGAACTTTGAGATAGTCTTTGAGGTCGATAAAACCGTGCTGCGCAGCGAGTTTGCGGATGCTGTACTTGCCGCTTCCCGGCCAGAGATTGGAGAACTCAGCATCATAGTTTTCGAGAGACGGCTCGCAAGCCTTTTCATTCCAGATTTTGAGGATGTCGCGGGTCTGGGTTGCGGTGATGCCAAGATAGACCGTCAGAAAGTTAATCAGGAAAGCCATCGTGTCGTGACGGTAGCCCTGCGGAGTAAAGGTGAGCATCTTCTTGATGGCAGTAGGGAAATCCTTTGCTTTCACTGCCTCAAACAGCCCTGCCGGGTATTCAGGCATCACTCTATTCCCTGCATCAATCGGTTGAGGCTTAGTGCCCGCCGCACTCTGTTCGTTCTGAGGCAAGCTCTTCACTTCATCACGGATAGACAATGCTGCGATGTACTCATCCATGTCATTCGTGGGGATGCTTTCCAAAGCGTCAATCAGATTCTTGAGCGACACGCGTTTGTCACTGAATTTGACAACATGGCACATCGGCGGGTTCTCGCGCTCTTCCGGGTACTTGGTACGCTTTTCAAAGCACTTGGCATTGAAGGTGTAGGGAAGACGCATCATGCGGGCTTCGTCAACACACGCCGGGTCCACATGAGTGAATCCCTTCGCCCGAATCAGCTTGACGAGGTATTTGAGAGTCTTTCCCACGACCTTATCGGTCAGCAGGATATGAGCCTGATAGCCATGCCCGGAGAACAGCCAAAGCGGATGGATGCCGATGCTCTCGAACATCTCATCGTACTTCTTCATCTCTTCTTCATCGCAGTGGTCGAAATCCAGCGGCAGCTCTTCTGCGAACTTCGCGGCCTCAACGGTAATCTTGCCCTTCTGAGCGACTTTTCCCGATTTGGTCAAGGTACGCTTGTCATGGTCATAGGCATAGACCGAGTAATACATACACATCGGATAGCCGTTGCGGGCATCTAGCCAGCGGCGCAGAATATCGATATCCTTTTCGCGGAGCTGCCAAGTGTTGTAGCTGTTCTTAAACAGCACGAAAGGAACATTATCCTGATTGCGGGCCAGCGGGCGCAGCTCAACGCAAGCGCCACTGTTATTGTTGGTGAGACTGGGATGCACCAGCGTCAAGAAATCCAGAATCGTATTCAACTGCTCTTCCTGCTGAGCAGTGGAGAGGGTCAGTGCATCAATCTTTGTACCTGTACTTGCCATAGTCGCTTCCTCCTTCAACTATGTTTCATTGAGACTACTTATGCGGCTCTGCTTTCTCCGTCACCGTTATGGAGAGGGGATTTCTTTGCGGCCAGAGCTATAATTCGCAAATCCAAAAGGTCTCTCGGCTGCTTGAACTCATGGGCATCCATACCGGCCTTTTTCAGCAAATTGATGTCCCCGATTCCGAGGAACTGTTTCTTTGCTCTTGTGATTGCCGTGTAGGTCAATTGCCGATACAGCATGTATTCATGCCCACGAACGAACGGCATAATAATCGCACTATACTCGCCGCCCTGACTCTTGTGAACGGTCACGGTGTAGGCAAGGTCAATTGCCTTTGCCACACGCGACTTTTCAAATTCAAGAATCGACCCACAGTCGAGCTCGATGGACATTGTCTCGCCGTCAGCAGAGACCTTTACTACTGTACCAATATCGCCGTTCACACAGTCTGTTGCGTTTTTGAGGTTGATGATGCGGTCTCCCTCTCGGAAAATCCGCTCACCGATTTTCATTTCCTTCTTATTGGGTGCTGCCGGGTTTACAGCATCACGCAAGATGGGATTTAACTTATCCGTGCAGATAGGGCCGGAAGAGTTGCACTCTTTCCGGTAGGGGACCAAGACGAGCACATTCTTGATGCCGTGCTCCTTGATAGCCCTGATATACTGCTTGGTGATTTCGTTGCAGACCAGTTCTTTGTTCGAGGTATCAACAGAGTCAAATGAACAGCCACCGGTGAAGCTGAGCACCGACTTTCCCTCATTGATTTCAGAAGCCAGTTCAGGAATGCCGGTCTGATTGCTCTGACGAAAGTTTCTATCCAGAACAGTCACCGGCACTGCGCCCGATGAAATCAGATGCAGGAGAACACTGCCCGCCGAAATCGAAGGCAACTGGTCGATATCGCCGACCAAAACGATTTGACAGCGCCCTGAAGAGAAATCACAGTGGTCAATCAAGAAGGCGGCCATGCCGATTCCGACCATTGAAAATTCGTCCACCACCACGAGTCCTGAATCAATGCGCTGCACCAGAGCATCATTATAATCAGGAGCGAACTCATCTTTCTCGTCATCATCCGTTGGAATAAGGCGGAACGCGCTGTGAATCGTCTTGGCTGGTCTACCAGTCTTCTCGCTCATTCGCTTCGCAGCCAATCCAGTTGGGGCGAGCAGTGTAATTTTCTCGTCTGGGAAAGCAGCAGCGTAGGAATCAATCAGAGCCTGTAAACTGGTAGTCTTACCGGTTCCGGGTCCGCCGGTCAACACACTGACCACATTCGTTCCGCCCATCCAGACAGCCGCCGTTTGCATTGCGGAGAGCTGCATCTCTCTATGCGTCACACACCACTCTGCAAATGCCTTTTTGAAGGCATCCTGCTTTTCTTGAGAAACCTTGCCCGTGTTGTATACCACGAACTCGGCAAGCGCCTTTTCATTATCAAGGTTCTTCTTTGGGTAGATGTATTTCTTGTTGCAAGTGCAGCGAACTTCTTGGTTCGTCCACATCGCATTGATTGCTTTATGGATATCTGCTATCACCACGCCGCCAAGTTTCGTGTCCTGAAGCATACTCATCGTCTTAGCGATTAACTCATCCAATACAGCCATTGCCGACCCATACTTGCGGCAGAGCTCGTTCAGATTGTGCCGTACAGCAGCGGATAACCGTTCGATATCATTTGGCTTGACCTTATCGATTTCTCCGATGCGGTCCGCCACTTTAAATCCAACGACCGGAGCAGTCCAGTAGGGATGGTATTTCATTACCCGCTCCACGCTGTTTTCGAACTTGGTCACGATTTTGGAAAGTTCCTCTACCGTCACCGCCGTTCCGTAGGTTTTCTGGAGCTCGCCAATCAGCTTTACTTGATTTAGGCGGTCAATCAGCTTCTTGAGGCTTTCCTCTTTCAGACCGTGGCATAGCGGCTTGAGCTTCTCCACATCGTCCATTGACAGCCGGGTCAAGTCACCATCGCAATACTCACAGATGGCTTCGCCGCGCTTCTTTCCGATGCCTTTGACGCTGCGGATAAATGCCATTGACTCTTCCAAGCCTTTCGGCATCTCAGCGGTGTAGCTCTTCACCTTAAAGTTTTCGCTGCCTTTATAGGATTCAAGCTCACCAATAAAAGTAAAGGGCTGACCCTCATACATCGGGGTAAACACGCCCGCGCACTTTGTCTCGACCAGTTGACCATTCTTTGCGAAGGGCATCATGGCAATAAACAGCCGCCAGTTATCCTTCACTTTCAGGTCCTTTTTGTAAGTTCCACGAATAGTTGCCATGATACTTCCTCCAATCATGGGTTATTTGCACTACTGGGTTTCTTTTGCAGCATCAGATGGGCTTTCTACTGCCCATCTGCATCGTTATCAGTATGTTCCGCCTCTGACTCTTTGCTCGGAGTTTTCTGCTCAGTTTCCGGGATTGGCTCTCCCTCGTCATATTCATCAGCATCATGTTCTGACGCCTTCTTGTAGCCAAGCGGAGCATTGGCTGGAAAGAGGATAATGGGCTCTCCCGGCGCGGTGTTGTACTTACTCGGCAAAGGATGAATCGCCACATTCACCATAACTAAGGTTTTCAAAAGCAGCACCACTGCATCGCACCAGTCCGGCTTGATACCTGCAATTTCAACAGCCTTGGATACCGCTGTGATAGCGGCGAGCGGCAAGACCAGCACTATCAACAGATGGAGCAGGATTTCCGGCAGATGGCTTTTATTTTTCATGGCTCTCTCCTTAGCTCTGAGCGTAGTCTTTCATCACATACAACGCGTCTTTTTTCGCGTTGAACACTTTCATCATCGCTGCACCGATTTCGTAAATCGAGCACTGTGCAAACTCTACGGGGAGATTGATTCCGATATAAGGGTTTCCCTCGCGGATGCTTGTGTCATAGAACCAGATGTTCTTTCCGATATCGTCTTTGGTGTAGCAGTTTCCATCAAAGGCCATAAAGAGGGTTGCGTTCTTGCCATTGGCAGAAGCAACATGCCGCGCCATGTAGGTTTTCCAGAGATACACCGCCATAATCAGGTCGGAATAATTCTTCTCGGTGAATCCGTTTTCACGAAACATCTGCTTCAATTCTTCCGAACCGAGCACCGCGCCGGTCGTTGTCGGCTTCATTTCGCGCTCGATAGTTGCGGCTTCATAGCAGATACTGACAATTGCCTGAAGCGCATCGGCATCAACCGGATGGCAGATAAAAGCCACGGTTTCATCCGTTGCGCTTTTCTGGTCAAAGGTACAAGAGACTGTTTTCGTATCAGCGTTGTATCCGAGAAACATCATTCTCGGTTTCTCCGCAAGCTGTTGAGACTGCTTGGTGACTTCCTCAATTCCGTTTTCAATCATGTATTTCATAGAGTCCTCGCTTTGTTTTATCGTGTACATTGCTATTGAAAGAGTGTTACTTGTGTCCGTCAAAGAGATTAGAGCCCTGCGGCTCCTCGTATTCTTATTATAGCTCATTGACATATTGATGTCAAGCCATTCTGTTTATATTGACATATTGTTATGTATATATTATAAGAAATAGCCCCACCTCTGTTACGAGATAGGGCTCAGTGCGTGTGTATCAGCTATTCTCAGAAATAATCTGGCGAACAGTATCGACATTGATTTTTGTCAGTCTGGCAATCATCTCCGGGTCACGGGTTCCTTTCGCCAGATACTTATTGACGATGCGGTCGCGTTCGGACTCGCGAATTTCTGCGAGGAGATTCTTGCTCAGAGCGTCATACACCTCTTGGCTGGTGCTAAGACCTCTGCTGTTTTGGACGACACCGTACTTGCTGTTGTTGAGGATATCGGACAAAACCATCGTCACATAATTTTCAGTGAATCCGCTTACCCGGCTTATGTCCGCCTTGGAGTCATTTTCGAGCGCCAAGTTGAGAATTGTACTCTTACGCTCATCGCCACTTCCCCAGCGCCTTTCAACCATTTCGTTAATCTTCATTCGCTTGGTTTCATCGTGACAGTCAATATCTTTCTCTTGGCAGAGAATGTCAACTGTCTCGGCGAGAGTTTTTCCGTCACCTTTATATCCTATGACTTTTTCGTTCAAGCTTCGATTGGTCTGCGTTTGCTTATCAATCTTACTGTATTCTCTCGTCTCATTGTCCACTGAAACGCCGTCTTGCTTGATTTTATCGAGCATTTCCTCTGTCAGGCGAACAGGTTTGTAGCTATTTGGATTATCGATTCTTTCTGCGAATCGCGGCAAACATGCAACAGCTCCTGTGCCGCCATTGGCAGTATAGCCATATGCCATATTGTCATCGTCAGGATAATAGATTTTGAGGTAATAGGTATTGAAGGTCTTATTGCCATCGCCCGAAACACGAGGGACTCTCATTACAGCACCCTTCGGGAAGCCCTTCCAGTTATCCGTGTTTTTATCATCCTTGCCTTCATCACGGTCAGCGCACCGCTTGGCAAGTTCCAGAAGACGAATATATTCAGTGCGAAGCCGTTTTTTCAGCTCTTCCGGGTCACTCATATCAATCGGGTTCTTGCAATTGGTGAATCTATCATCATAGAGACCAAGTTGCAAGCATATATCGCAATACTGTTTGAGGGTTACATACTCAGGACGCGTCTCACCATTTGCGATAACGGACTTCTTTCTCATGCAAAGAGTCATCAGTAAGGACGGGTCCGTCAAAATCAGCTTATTATCCGCCGTAATGACAAACGCGTTGACGGCATAAGCACCACCCCAACTGGACATATCTGTGCTGTCCGTGTCCCAGCGTTCACCGGTTTCAGATGTGCCCAGCTCGCCCGTTTTGTAGTTCTCAAGGATGTCGAAAATTCTCATGCAAGACTTCGGGTCTGCCTCGCTGATACTCAGGCTCGAATCCATTGTGCCATCGGGATAGAGGAGATAAACACCCTCGCGCAGGTTGTCTTGCGTTCTGACAAGTCTCATTTTCAGGGGAGCATGGGAGTGGACTTGGTCGGGCTCTGGCTGAAGGTCCTCATTGACCGCTGCTTTTCTCGCATCGCGGCAAAGAACAAAGGCTTCGTCACTATTTACTATCAGTCGGTTATTATCATCCAAAACAATAAGGTTGCTTACTCTGCTGCCACCCCAACATGACATATCATCGAGCTTATCGCCGTCCGGCGTAATATCCCAGCGGCAGATAGAACTCAGGGGTTTGCGCGTCTGCAAATCTTCTGTTGAAGGTACTGGAACCGGATTGGTTACATTGCTGTATTTATTGGCAGACAACTTCTCCGGATGGTCAGTATTGGAGAGAAAATCAACAACGGCCCATACATCTCTGTCACGATTAGCCCGCTGCCACGAAAATTTGATGCTGTTGAGGTTCATATCCTTCAACATTGTTCCGTCTTGGTATAGGAGCGCGTAAACAGGACGCTCTCTTGGTATTGAAATACGCACTAAACGCATCTTCATGGTAATTAAACTCCTGCGGCAGTAACGCCTGTTATTGGTTGTGTGCCATATGGCATTGTTATCGGTTAGTATTGATGCAATTACTTTTTGAAGCGGCGGTCAGACGGCCACGGAGTTCCCTTTGGCACGAACCACTGCGGGCCAATCTTCACGGCCCCCGGCAATTGGTGTCTTGCGATTTTCGTTCTGATGGCTGCCAGCGTAACAGTGGAGGTCTCCATTGCCTTGGCCTCTTCTTCGAGGTCCTTACAGTAATCAATCAGGGAGCGATAATCGCTCTTGTCGATTTCACCATCCTGAATGCTGTCAGAAAGGTCCGCGATAGAAATAGTCGTATGCTGCATCCAGTAGACAATCGGCGTGGGGTCATTCACAATCATCATAAAGTCATTCTGATTATGATAGATATTGTTCTGCACCACATATGCTGCAGTCTTGACTTCATCTTTGCCCCAAGCAGACATGTCATCCGCTGCGGGGTTGTCCGACCATTTTGCATCTCCGGTAGCGGTCAGCTCCTGCGGAGTGCGGAAACGGGTCAGGAAGTCCGTCATCGCCTTATCCATGAAAGAGTCGCCCTCTAACTTGAACTCCTGCATGGAACCGTCCGAGAAGAGAACAGCCAGTCTGTTGCTATCATCATTCCACTCGACCAACCGCATAATCATTTGTATTACCTCTTTCATTCGTTGTTACAACATTGAAACTTCGTTATCTGAATAATACCACATTTTTATGGATAAGTCAATCGGTTATGTCAATATTGCGACATTTTTAATTAAATTTATTATTCGTTGTATCGTTGTTTTTATGTAAGTGCTCGCATTATTCATAAGAAGTCCGCACTATAGTACTCCGTAGCGGATAAAACATAAGCGCTCCACTACCATGCGGCAGTAGAGCGCTTACTGTAAACAGATATGGCGAAGCTGTGACGGCTTCCAACTTCGGTCTTATTTTACGCCATTTTACTCACTTCGTCAACCGTCAACACAATACGCGCTTATGCAACACAAAGCCCCACTACCGATTGTTCGGTAGCGGGGCGGATGGGTTATTCAGTTACAGTAAACTGTACTTCGTTGTGTGTCAGGTTGAACATGTCGTTGAACTTGGCGTAGTCATCTGCAAAAGCTGCAACGATTTTGTAGACTCCTGCGTTGGTGACTTCATCAGCATTGATTTGCTGCCAAGAATCACCAATCTGCTTATAGTAAGTCTTTGCCATCAAATCGCCGAAGTTCTTGCCATCGTAGGTGTATACAGTAGAGTCATCGTCCGTGTAGTAGATAATCGGTCCTGTTACAGGCGAGCCATCACTATTAGCAGGGGAGATGACGGCTGACGCGTCTTGGTCCCAGACCAAACGCCAATCAGAACGGGCTGTGGATTTTCTCCATGCCACGCCAAAATTGATTTTCGTTCCAATTTTGGCTTCGGTTGTTTGAGCTCTGTTATTTGCAGAGTCGGAAATCTCGATAGGCGCTGTGATTGTGTCGTCCTCAAAGCGCGCCGTGCATTTCACACTGATGACAAGAGTTTTCTCCTCATCTGTAAAGCTGTAAGCGTCTTTGATAAGCGAACCAAGTCTTACAGATGTGGAGCGATTATTGGCAACGGTATATTCGCCAGCGGTAAAGGATACCGTGCCGTCACCATTATCAATCGCAGCAGACTTCATTTTACTCTGGAGCACCGGAGTATCAATGAAGCCATACTCTTTCGATGAGAAGCGATTTGTATAATACTGCACTGTAACTTTCTCTGCAGTGGTATATTCTCCATTTGCATAGGACATACCATCACAGTAATAGTATTCATCCACTCCAACGGGGCTGCCATCCGCGTAGGACAGCGTAATTGTCGGAATAAATACAACAGCTTTAGATGTATCGTTCTGGAATTCCACTGTAGGCTGTGCAACATACTGATAGAACGGTGTGCAATTAAATACCTGCACCGTGTCGGTATTCAGGTCGTCACTCACCCGCATCTGATACTGTGTAACGCCAAACTTAGCGCCGGTTGCCAAGGGTTTTTCTACAACAAGCTGCCCAATCTTATACTGGATTGTGTAGTTTTCAGCAGTAAGACCGTTCGCTCTGATAAAATAAGTACCAACAGCATATTGGCCGTTTTCATCAGGGGATACTGTTGAGCCAGAACCGTTGTATACCTCATACTGAATAGTCCCTGTCAGCACATCTTCAGTTTCTCCATTTACGAAGCCGGAAGCAGAATATGTGAATTCAGGCGCTTCGGTTGCTTCATAGCTGTCTTTTACCGTTTTGAGAGTAATTTCGAGCGGAGCTTTCTCGATAACAATTGTAGCCGTACCCACATATTCGTTGTCCGCGTCATCCCCGGGCTTGGCAATATATGTTCCTGCTTTAACGGGTTCAGATGTCAGTTTGGTGATGCCGTCGCTTTCAAAGTACTCAACTGCAATTTCTTTTCCAGCATCGGTCTTTGCAACCACATATACGGGTTTGCCGTCGTATACTTTGCGGGCGTTGTTCATTGTCCAAGTCAGCGAATCATCGTCGCTTCCCCGCTTATTCTCGAAGCTTACATCGACCGACTTTTTAGCTACGCTAAAAGTCGTGTCCACATATCTGATTGTGTAATTGCTTGCTGCCAGACCACTAACGCTAACCGTATGTGTTCCGATTTCGTAGCTCACTCCGCTCGCTTCTGCATCTTTACCATCAACAGCATACTTAACGCCTGTACCATCAACCACTGTATCAGTTTCGCCATTTACAAAACCTCTCAGGACATAGCCTAAAGTTGGCTTGCTAGACGGCACATAAGCGTTCGCATCCGTCTTAGCCGTTGCGGTCAGCGGAGCCGGTGTGATGATGATGGTTGCCGGATTCGTAATATTGTAGTCGCCGCTGCTGGGAATTGCCGTGTAAGTACCAACATCCTTCGGCGCAGAACTCATTGTCGTACCATCACTCTTGATATAGGTGATAGAGGGGCAAACCGTACCATCCGGCAGGGTAGCAATAATCGCGACTTCCTTACCATCATAGACCTTTGTTGCACCGTTCAGATTCCATGTAAGCGGCGTTCCGACCGTTCCGGGTTTGTTATCATACTTCGCGTCAGAATCTTTCTTTGCAACTTCAAAGGTGGCCTGTTTATAGGTGAAGCTGTAGTTACCGGACTTGGATACAAGCCCCTCAACATCAAGCGTGTGCTTTCCGATTGAGAAGGTCATATAGTTCTTTTTGAACTGATTGACAAGGTCCGCGCGGTACATCAGACCATCAGCATCGATATCACTTTCGTCCTCATCTGCAACGAAGCCAGTCACAGTATAGCTGCAAACAGGGATTTCAGATGGCAAATAAAATTCCTTATCTGTAGAGGCTGTCACCGTCAGTTGGGCTTTTGTGATTTCGATTGTTGCCGTATTAGAATAGGTGTAGTCAGCACTTTCTACTGCTTTCGCAATATAAGTGCCAGCATTCTTGGGAGCAGCATCGAGCTTCGTTTTACCATCACTGGTATAGTACTCGACATCCACGACATTTCCGTTAGAGTCCTTTGCGCGGACGCTCAGAGGCTTCGCATCGTAGACTTTAGTGGCGGAGTCAGCACTGACCCAAATCAAGTTGTTGTCCGGGTCTTCTTTGCCGTCCGTGCCAGGCTTGTTTTCGAAATCAACCGTTGTCGTGCCCTTGCCGACCGCAAATACCGTCACAGCATAGTTGAAGTCATAGTTTTTCGCCGTCAGGCCGGTCAGCGTAAGGTCGTGACTGCCAATCGTATAAGTCTGGCCGAAAGAGGGGACTTCTTTGCCATCAACGATGTATTGCACATCTTTGCCGCTAATATCCAGCTCATTGTCGCCCTCGGCAAAGCCGGAAACGGTATAACCGAATCCGGGTTTTTCAGAAGGAAGCAGCGAACTCTTGGTGATGGTCGGAACGACCTGAAGCGTTGCCTTTGTAATCGTGATGGTCGCGGTATTGGGATATTCGTGGTTTTCGTCCGCGTTTACACGCACAATATAAACGCCAACATTTTTGGGAGCAACCGTGCTGGTTTCGCCGGTCTCTTTGTTCGTGTAGGTGAAGTCGGTCAGCACATTGCCTTGTTTGTCGGTTGCCTGAATGCTGACCTGTTTCCCATCATACACTTTCGTGGCATCGTTGATATTCCAGACGAGTTTGTTGTCCGGGTCCGGCTGGCCGTCAGAACCCGGTTTATTGTCGAAGTCAACATTGGGCATTGCCTTGGTGATGTTGAAGTAGAACTCAGTGTGAGAAATTGCGAAGCCCTCGACATCAGAGGTATCAACGACTGCTTTGTAGCTGCCGCGCTCTACTGCTGCATTAACCGCAGTCCACTTAGCATCCACTGCCTTGTACAGCTTGGTATTAACTTTGGAGCCAAACAGATAAGCGGCAGGAGTCTGGTCTGCACCTGTATACTGGTAGGTTGCAACCGTATAATCCAGCGCTTCGGTCGTTGCAGCGGCATCCTTGTCGCTCACTGTAATAACATCATGACCGCCGCGCACCGTGTACTTGCCAGTCACATCGCGCCACAGTACACGAGTCTGATAGTCGGGAGCAAGGGAGTAAATCACACCGTTGGTCGTGCTCGGAGCCGTTGCCGTTCCATACCACAAGCTATTTACTGCACTGGGATAACGAATCGTGGCATTGGTGGTCACATAGACCTGCGGCACGGTGTAGTCCAGATGCCCATTGAGGTTCTCGGTCAAAGAGTAGCTGCACTCAACTGTTTCGCCGGCCTTGACCGTAACGCCATCCAGATACAAGGACAAGCTGCCATCGGCGTTCACTTTTGCTTTGTTGACCAGAGAGGGGATAGTATAGATGTTTGCGGTCAGCAGGTCCTCGGAAGTACCGTTGACTACATTCTGGTACTTAACGGTCTTATCGAGAGTTGCTTTTGCAGAAGCATCTGCAACGCCCAGCACCTTTTCGTACTGAGCAAGCGATTTACCATCAAGAGCAGTCAAATAAATCTCCGGATAGAAGATTTCATCGGCTGTATTGCTGTTGGTGAACTTGACCTTGAAGGTCTGATTGGTTTTCAGTGCGGAGTCCCCGGTAACGCTCAGTGCATTGCCACGGCTCACATTGAAGGTTTTGATGGAATCCTTCGTTGCCAGACCGTCTTTATAGTCGGTGGTCAGTGCCGAGAAGAGCACTTTGCCGCCGTCCTTTACGGCCGTGCTGGATTCCAGCCATGTCTCATCCGAGTCAGGCGTTCCTACCATCGTGGTCTCAGTAACACTGCCCGTGAGCTTGTTAGTCTTGATTCCAGCGTGGATAGAAGCCGAATCGGTGAAATACGCCAGACTGCCAACCATCGCACAGCTCATTGCAATAAGCAACGCAAGAACCGGCAAGATGAATTTCTTTACGGATTTTGCCATAAAATCATTTCTCCTTTACTACAGAATTTTGCAAAATAAAAACGGCCCTCATGCTTTAACACAAGGGCCGTTTTGACAAAAATAAATACAGCCCGTAGGATAAACTGCGTCACACTGTTTTCACCCGATTATTTCGGGCTTTGGTGTCCACCCTAAATTGGTAGTTTGTGTTTCGCAGCTCCTGCGAGCTGTTTAGGTGTTAGGCTCAGATTCTTTTGTATCTTTGCCTTTATCTGGTTTCAGGCATTTCACTGCAATCGTTCCAAGCACAATCACTGCCATAAATCCGATTGCTGTGGGGATGCCCTTTGGTGAGTCGAAGAAGTGTACGATGGAAGCAAATCCGTTCCATACGCCTATCACCTTCGAGTAGATATCATTGATGTGAATTTGAAAATTATCTGGAGCATCATTGTTATCGCCCTTGGTCTGTATTGTACCATCATCAGCAATATCGATGATGCGGTGCGTAATCATCAGATTCCGATTTGCCGCTTCACTGTATACCGAGAAGGTAACTACATCACCAACTTTGAGTTCGTCAAGCGAATCCACTTTCTTCGACATACAGATGCTGTCGGTCATCATATACGGTTCCATACTGCCCGTCATCACATAGATGGGTCGATAGCCTAAGATGAAGACCTGTTCGCCGGTTCGTTTTGCCTGTACGATGCTCACTCCGACAATTGCGATGAAGACCAGCGAGAGAATCAGGATGATGTTTGAGACCCAGTTGTCAATTTTCTTTTTCATGCAAGAGCCTCCGGTTAAGACTTGATAACGGGTTCTACGGTATCGAAAGCTGCTTTCAGGATATCTTCGCTTGCTGCCACGAATTTGACCGTTCCGTTATCATCGTTGTAGATATAGGGTTTCAGGTTGCTCTCGCTGTCATGATAGTCACCGGCTTTCACCGTGAATCCATCTGCAATCTCAACTTCATCGGCAAAGCCCGCACCGGTCAGAGAGCTAGAATAGGGGGTGAGGTAAACCGTGCTGTCGTTCTGGCCGAAGGAAATCACATCGTTCGTAGCCACGATATTCACTGCTTGCTCTGCGCTGATTGCGTGACCAAGAATCACTAAGTTGACCGTTCCATCATAAAGCGCAGCATCATTACAAAGACGATGAACTTCTTCCTTTACAGCTTCGGTGTTCTTTACATCGAAGTTTGTAGCTACGACAGAGACCGCAGAGCTCTTGGAAATCTGCTTCTGGCCTGAAATCATCGGCTTATCATCGCTATCAGTAAGCTCAATTACTGCATCCAGCGGAACATCATTGCTCGATGTATTGGTGATACGGTAATCAGCCATATCCGTGGAGTAGATGATATATCCAGCGTTCTCGTTATACTCTTTGATGGTGAAGTCGGATGCAATATCAACAGCAATAAAATCACGAGCCGTTGCGGTATCCGTTCCAAGAGCATAAATACCGGTAGAACCTTTAAATTCGCCATCAGCCAAGACAAACCCAGCATTAGCGGACTTACTGGTCACCTCTGCGGTTTCGGCGCTGGCGGTTTCAGCAGTTGCAACAACCTCAATCTTGCTGTCCATGTGAACCTCATCGTTTGTCTTCTTGGCATTCGCGTAAGCACCTGCAGCAATCACAATCGCCCCGATGACTGCGGCGCACAGCACACAGATAACAGCTTTCATCTGATTTTTCATCTCTGTTTTCCTCCTTGTTTCTGCGTTGTCATAGCGTTACTCATTTAGGCTATAAAGATGAGCAGGGGTCATCCCTGCTATCTAAGTCAATTATACCAGCATACCGCATCAATGTCAAGCTATTTGTTGCACTATTGCCACACAGTTATCTGCTTCGCTGAGTTATTCCACCATATTTGCTGGATAATGGTCAATCTATGGTCCAGAACCCTTGATGATGCTATTTTCTCACTTTCGCCCGATTTCGTAGTGCTAAAATAGCATCTTTAAGGAATTGATGGTGCTGGATTCTCATATTACTCTAATAATATGCAGCAGGCAGGACGGCGGCGGCTCCCGAATCAGTACTCCATTGATGGCTGCACGCTGCACTGGAACACTGACTACTGTGGGCCATGTTTGCTAGGAATTCCTTCATGCTTGCGAGAAGCGTAGCTTGGAGCTGGAACTGTCACTTCCTGGTATGATGAAACCTTCGTTTCAGTGATGCAGTTCATTGTCATAGTGGCACAGCACTCAGTGACCACATACACTCTTAAAAGCCTAGCACTCCTACAATGCCAAGTATGGTATTATTGAGTAAGTAATCATCTGTGTTTTCAAAGGCATTGACTCACAGGAGTATAGTTTTACTACCAAAGCTATAACCTTCCAAAAGCATAGAGTTTCTTTATGGTTTTACAGTAAACTCTATGCGCTGGCAGCTTGATGTTTGCAAGACTTAATGCGCGATAGCCAAACGAGTCATATATTTGCAATAACCTATGAAAACAGCCCTTGCATCACGAAACGACCATTTAAATGCACGGTTGCTCGTTATTTTTCATGTCCGGTTGTTCTCCTCTATGTTTCGCTAAACCCTTATTTAGCGAACTAGCATATACTTCAAATGAATCCGCTTGATTTTTCTTGGCTTCTATCCTCTACTTCCACAAACTGCTGCCCATACCCATATTGGATACGGTTTGCTTTACGCGAAAACGCTGAAACGCTGACTTGTACGCTGAAAATACAGATTAACGCTGAATTTACGCTGATTCAACATAGCTTTTATTATTAACTACGAAAGCAAAGTAAAATTCTTTTAGATAGTCGTAGTCAATCCAATTATGTATTTTTGTTTCTTGCTAGACTCATTACAAAAATGCTCCAACCACCTATATTGGCAGTCAGTGCATAGTTTATCGTTCAAAGTCTTGGTCTACAAATTGTGTTTGTTCCGGTTCAGGCTCGAAAATGTCTTGCTCAGGCAGTTTTTTGCCATCTTCAGCTTTTGAAGCTGTCTGAATCTGAGAATACTCAAATCCTTTATTTTCTTCCGGGCTCGCCTCCGGCTCATCGATTGCTTTCACGATGCGTTCATCCGGTGGCAGTCCCCGGTTGTTAGAAAAGTCATTCACGACCTTATTGATGACCTTGCTGGCATATTCAGCATCCTTTTTCGTGAACACGAATGGCACACATCCATCGCAATCACAGGTGTAATGCGTTCCGTCGTCCAGTGCATAAGGCACACGCATTTGCTCGGCTATCAGACCGACATTAAAACCAATGGCATTGCTGCAATCTACATATCGAACGATAAGGTTTTCTTTACTGTACTCTTTCACCATTTCATCGTAGGATTTTGGGTTCAGAGCGATACCTGCGCTCTTATTGTCGTAGCTGGAGGTCATATTGATACGGTGTACCAGAGGGTCGATATATGCAGCGTCTTTCTTGCTGTAGGTTACTATATAGTTTTCCTCGTAGCAAGGGAGTTTTGAGAACGGTGTAGGCTCACCGTCCTCGCTTTTCACGAACTTGGATTTATACGGCTTTAACTTTTTGACACTATAGAGTATATTAGGGTATTTCTCAGCCATCTGCTTTTTGAATTCTTCAAAGTTTCCAGTCTTATGCATCTCCCCTGTTTCCGGGTCACGGTACTTGGAGTAGAGTTGCACCGACACTAGGTTTTTGTCAGACCCTGCATATCTCTCCAAGGCTTTTGGCTGGACCTCTTGACTGTTATGATACTTCAGGTATCGCACAGCGCGAACAAGAGGATTATCACTCCAGACCAGTCTTGGATTGTACTGATAGGATAGCCGTAGATAGTCTTTGTTCGGGATTTTCAGTAGCCTAAGTATAGGATTCTTGCTGTATTTGTCGTTGTAGTTCTGAATCATCCGGCAAAACTTCCTGCATTGCTCTGCTCCGGCTTTTCTCAGTTCGCAGATTTCAGGTTTGCGGACCCAGTCCTTACAGGTGTAGTTTGCGTAGGCATATGCTTGCCGCAGATTCGTCTCATCGATGTAAGAGATGTACTTCGGCATCTTGGTTCCATCGCCGTACCGTGCAAAAATGTCTTCGAGAATCTTGTGACTCTTACAGACATCCATTGCCGTATTGACAACGCTCTCGGCCTTTGATTTATCTGTCTTGCACTCCGCATCGAGCGGAATCATCATGATTTCGGTGTTCATACACGGGAACTCACCCAGCTTCAGGGCAAGCTCACGAATATTGATTTTTGTTGCATCCTCGATAGGTTTTGAAGATAACACAAGATAGATACCTTCATCTCTTGTTCCCTCTCCAATGCACCACGGGACATAGTATGCGTACATCCCAAAATCAGAAGCCAGAGACGGGACACGGCTCAAGCTCTGATTTTCCCAGATGTCGCGAAAAGAAGTCATAAACGCCATAGAGCATCACCGTCCCTCTTTTAGCGGGTCCGCTTCTTGTTCTGCTTCGAATCTGCTTCGCTCTCGGCCTTTGCCTGAGCCTCTTTTGCTGCCTTGATAAGGTCTTCGAGCGATACTTTTTTCAGTTCCATAATTATGCCCTCCTTTGTTTTGCCTACGGAAAATATCATCTTTCAAAACAATCAGTTCGCTGGTGATTTTCGTGTTTTTCGTGGTCTTCGCCCTGATGTTGTTCAGGTTCTCGCCCTTGCGCGTTTTCGGTCTCCTGCTCAGGTTGTTTTTGGATGCTCGAAAAGGTCAATTCCTCTGCGGCCTCTTTACCTAACTCGCGAATCACATCTTCAACTCCGGCATATATCATAGGCTTGAAGCTAGGCTGGAGAGATTCGCACTGCTGGTCTAATTGCTTGCGTATGTCCTTTGCCTTATAATAACGCAGCTCATAGACCTTGCCTTTCGCCACCGCATCCATTCGGTCAATGGATGCACGAAGACAGGCTTCGGCAGAACCGTACTTATCAATGTCGGCAAAAGCAAGATTTTTCTTGCACATCACAACGCAAGCGTCTCCATACGCTTTCAGATGGTCAAGGTATACATTTGCAATTTCCTGCTGCGCATCCAGAGCTTCCTGCGGTGCTTTCAGAGCAACAAGGTGGTCATAATAATCGCGAGCCGACAGATAAAGCCTTGTATCTGCCGTCATGTCCCGTCCGCTTGCCGAGACAATACTGATAAGTTCTTGATTATCAAGGCTCTGATAGAGCGTCTTCATATTGTATACTTCTTGGTCCTCGATGTAGCCGTGTACAAAATCATAAACCGTGTTGGACAAACCGTCCCACTGCCTAACGGGTGGCTTTTCGTCAACGCGTGTAATCTGCACCACATCACCATTGGTGCGCCGATAGATTGCACTGTCCTCATAGTCGAGCTCTTTCAGCTCTCGGAAATCTGTCATGGTGAATCAACCTCCTCACCGCTCATAATCTTCAAAAGACATCTGCCGGGGCTTTTCTTCCGGCAAAGTCTGTTCCGGTTTCGGCTGATGCCGTTCAGCCTCTTTCTCAAGCATTGCATTGGCCGTTCTGCCAATCTGGCGAAGATTGAACGGCGGGATGCCGCGTCCCACAATATCCTGTCGCAGGTTCGAGAGTGCTTGCAGCGTCTCTACACTGTAGTTTGTGATGACATTTCGCACTGCTGCCCGCCACTGCTCTTTCTGTTCTGAATCCATCACGCGGGGAGCCACTGCATAGACCGCCGCCGAAGCAGCAAAGCGGTTGACGACCGTTTCCGGGATGTCGCTCTTCTGCCGTTCAATTTCCAGAGCGTCTTGCCGCTTTTCCTCAGCCGGTACTGGTTCTGGCTGTTTCGGCTGTTCAGTCGGAACCACTTCCTCAACCTGCCGCTCATTCTCCTGCGTTACTTCCGCCTCGTGGAAGATGCCTCGCTCCTTTGCTTGTTGCAGCAGTTCATCAAATTTGGCATCGAGAGCCTTGCGCTCCTCTCCTACCGGAATTGCATATACCATTGTACCGTCCGGTCCGGGATATTTGTACGCTGAAGCATGAGAGGTCAGGTAGTCGCTGCGCAGCCCTGCCGCCTTGAGCTTGTCTTCAATATAGCAGTCCCACGCCCGTGCAAACATTTCTTTTTCAGAACTCCAGTAACCGGCTCCGCAGCGAGAGTAAATCTGGTCAAACGCCTTACTTCCCTTATAGTATTCAGAGGGTTCAGTCTTACCGCGCATAAACTCCTCAATAGGAGTTTCCTTTATAGTCTGATAATTTCTGAGGTGCCGAACCACTTCTTGTTTGTCTGCTTTTAGGATACCGTACCCGCAAAGACTTTTTCTATACTTAGAGAGTTCTTCCAGCGGCATGTATACCGATTCGCCGCTGCCACGATGAAGAGAGATATATTCAAGACCTGTCACATCATTTGCAGATTCCAGCAGGTTGTTGACAAGCCGCTCCCATTTGAGGTCTTTTGTCTCGCAGTCTTTGCCGATTTGTAGGCTGTCAGCCCAGCGCCTGATTACTTTCTCGGAGAAATCGAGCTTACCTTGCTTGATTTTCTCGGCCTCATCCTGCGTGAGACTTACCGTCTTATATTTCATCATCTTCATGATGTCCACGAACGCAGGAGGAATCTTGTCGAGCGTTTCCTTACGCGGATGCTCTGCAACGGCATCGGACAAGAACTTATCACGCGGCGCATTGACCAATTTTCCGAGACTATCGTCCAAGGCATGTCCCAGTTCGTGTGCCAAGCATCCAGCGCCGTGCATTTTTGTTAGGTTGATGACCTCTCTGAACGGTTCATAATGTGCTGCCCCAGCCGATAGACCGCCTTGTCCACGAGAGCCAAAGGCCAGCGCAAGTCGTCCATCAAGGGATACATCTTTCTTATCAATGCCTAGCACATTAGCAAGGTCGCGCATAGAATTATAAGTCATATCCAGATGTTGCTGCCGCTCAGCATCACCGACCCAGTTTCCGAACTCCACAGCTCGGAATCCCAACTCCTGCAAGAAATCTTTTTCTCCCGCATGGTTTCCGGCAAGATAGTCGGGTCCTACGCGTCCCATTGATTCGAGGCGTTGCAACGAGAACGCCTTCTTACGCTTCCTCTCATTACTGTTTGCCTCTTTATTTTCCTTCCGCAACTGCTCTTCCTTTGCTTGCAGTGCTCTGGCGGAGGATTCGATGATTTCTGTACAAGCCTCCAACGAAGGGAGATTCTTTGCGGCTACCGTGTGGTCGGCAAGGTTCAGAATCATGTAACTGCCGTCTTGATAGTCAGACACACGGCTTTCCCGGTCATAGCAGAACATCACGGAATGTCCGCTGCGCAGCACGATTCTCGCACAATCACTATTGGAGTCTTTCTCTACCGAAGCAAACTCTCCATCTAGCTTTACTGCTTTCAGGTTGTTTTTGACATACAGATAAGTCTTCTCGTCCTCATCAATGGCGAAATACTTGTTTGTCGCTTCTTTTGTCAGCCGCTCATAATTATAGTCGCTGAGACAAGCAAGGTTGAGCATCTTGTCGTTGAGGCAGTGTGCCGCTTTATCAGTCGGTCTATATGTGCGGATTCTTCCACTGTAATCCGGTACTCCAACTGCATATCCTTCGGCCACAAGGAAATCATTCAGAAAGCCCTGAATGTTTTCCTTGCTAGTACAGCTCATAACGGCTTTGCGGTACTCAGCACAGAAAGCCACATAGTTTTCTTGAGACTGTCGCGCCACTTCAGCATCGTGCTGTTGCGTAATGAGGATGCGTGGTGCAGGCGGGAATGCCTTGCGCATCTCATTCTTCCAGTACAGGATGACTTGCTCTTCGCCGTCCGCATACATCTTCTTCCAGTTAGGTTGCGGCCAGACATACTGCTTCTTTGCGTACTTGTTTCGTTCGCTGTCATTCATAGCGGAAAGGTCCGTTACGAGTAATCCTCGTGCAGAC
>ERZ780190.1178-NODE-1178-length-24994-cov-25.516701_pt1 | contig 24994 bp, 21 predicted proteins | sample MGYA00510980_ERZ780190 | MGnify/ENA primary metagenome ERZ780190 (study PRJEB29588, sample SAMEA1972188) | human gut metagenome | biome: human gut; feature: human-associated habitat; material: faeces | place: Denmark | collected 2008/2010 ... | reverse complement strand
CCAGAAGAAAACGGCTCAGAAGAGAGAGAAGATGGAAGAAGGAGGCAGTGTAAAATGGCAAAGATGAAAACTAACCACAAACATTACAGCGCAGGCGCTGTCATCTGGATCATCATTAAATATTTCAGCCTGGTATTTTTCTCCTTCGTGGCACTTTTGCCTATTGTATCCTGTGTCATCACAGCATTCAAGACCGATGCAGAATATCAGAGCACCAATGTTATGACCCTGCCGGAAAGCTGGCTGAACTTCCAGAACTTTATTGATGCATTTAACCGTGCCAATATGGGCAGAGCCTATCTGAATTCAGCGATCATCCTGGTATTTGTACTGTTAGGCTCCGTCCTGGTGGGAACACAGCTCGCTTATGTACTGAACCGGTTCAAGTTTCCCGGCAACGGACTGATCCGCAGCCTGTTCCTGTTCGCAACCCTCCTTCCCGGAATTGCCATGCAGGTATCTGTGTACCAGATCATGAGTAACCTTGGATTTATCAATCATCTGTATGGTTATATCATTATGAGTATGGGTACGGATGTTATCTCCATCTACATCTTCATCCAGTTCATGGAAAACATTTCGGTATCGTTGGATGAATCCGCATTTATCGACGGAGCCTCCTATTTTACCATTTACTGGAAGATCATTCTTCCGCTTCTGAAGCCCGCTATCGTAACTTCGATGGTGCTTAAGGGAGTAGGCGTATATAACGAGTATTATTGCGCCAGTCTGTATCTGCAGGACAAGAGGACTCTCGGTGTGGTAGCAACCTCCCTGTATACCTTCACCGGACCTCTTGGCAGCAAATACAATCTGATCTGTGCAGGTGTACTGATGTCTCTGCTGCCTGCATTGATCGTATTCCTGCTCTGTCAGAAACAGATTTACAGTGGAATCACCTCCGGCGCTGTCAAAGGTTAAATTCAAAGGAGAGTGCGGAACATGAAAAATGTGGAAACCATGAAAATGAGAGAAGAGATTAAGAACCATCTGATCAACGGAATCATTCCTTTCTGGAAAGGGATGCGGGACAACGAATTCGGCGGTTATTACGGCTGGCTGGACTACGATCTGAATCTGGATAAAAAGGCGGAAAAAGGCTGCATCCTGAACAGCAGGATCACCTGGTTCTTCTCCAACGCATATACACTGTTAAAAGACGAAAGTCTGTTGGATGAGGCAAAGCACGGCTATGCTTTTCTGAAAGACTATTGTCTGGACAAAGAATACGGCGGTATCTACTGGTCCCTAAACTATGACGGAACCCCGAAGGATACCACAAAACATACTTACAATCAGGCGTTCTGCATCTACGCGCTGTCCTCTTACTATGAGGCCAGCGGGGATGCAGAAGCCCTGGAGCTGGCGAAAAAGCTGTTTACTCTGATTGAGACTACGTGTATGGATGAGGTGGGATATCTGGAAGCATTCACCAGAGACTTTAAACCGGAATCCAATGAGAAATTGTCGGAGAACGGTGTCCTGGCAGACAAGACCATGAATACCCTGCTTCATGTTTTTGAAGCTTATACGGAGCTGTACCGGGTATCCGGGGATGAAAAAGTGCGCAGACGCCTTCTGTGGATCATGGATGTGTTCGCTGAGAAAGTTTATAATCCGAAGCTCCACAGACAGGAAGTATTTTTCGATAAGCATTATAATACCATTCTGAATCTGCATTCCTACGGCCACGACATCGAGACGGCATGGCTGATCGACAGAGGCTGCAAGGTTCTGGATGATCCGGAACTGACGCAGAAGATGTATGCCATCACCAGAGACCTTACCGCACAGATCTATAAGGTGGCATTCGATGGACACTCTCTGGCCAATGAATGTGACAGAGGTGTCGTGAATGTACACAGAGTCTGGTGGGTACAGGCGGAGACCGTGATCGGTTTCTTAAACGGCTATGAGAAAGAGCCGGAGAAAACGGAATATCTGGAAGCCGCAGAGAAGGAATGGGCATTTATCAGAGATCATGTGATCGATAAGAGACCCGGTTCCGAATGGTTCTGGGAAGTGGATCCGGAAGGCAATCCGTACCCCGGCCGTCCTATCGTGGAGCCTTGGAAGTGCCCTTACCATAACGGCAGAATGTGCATGGAGGTTATGAAGAGATGTTAGAGCGTTATTACATAGAAAAAGAGAAGCAGGAGAAGCTGCTTTCCCGTAAAAACATAAAGTCTGATTTCTACAACGGTATTTATGACCGTTATGAATATCCGGTTCTGACCAGAGAACATATTCCCCTGACCTGGAGATATGATCTCAATCCCAAGACCAACCCCTATTTCATGGAGCGCCTGGGAATCAATGCGGTCATGAATTCCGGTGCGATTGAATTAAACGGTAAGTATTATCTGGTAGCCCGTATCGAAGGCAACGACAGAAAGTCTTTCTTCGGTGTGGCAGAGAGTGACAACGGTGTCGATGGTTTCCGTTTCTGGGACTATCCCATCCTGTTGGACGATACTTGTCCGGAAGAGACCAATGTGTACGACATGCGTCTCACCAAGCATGAAGATGGTTACATACGGTGTGTTCTGTTCCGAGAGCAAGGATACCTCCGTAAATGATCTGTCCGCAGCAGTAGCAGCTGCCGGTATTGTAAGAACCAAAGACTTAAAGCACTGGGAGAGACTGGAGAATTTAAAGACCCTTCGTTCTCCCCAGCAGAGAAATGTAGTGCTGCATCCGGAATTCGTGGATGGCAAATATGCTTTCTACACCAGACCGATGGATGACTTCATTGAGACCGGAAGCGGCGGAGGAATCGGTTTCGGACTGTGCGACGACATTACCCATGCAGTCATCGACGAAGAGCGCATGACCAGCCTGCGGAAATATCACACCATCACCGAGGCCAAAAACGGTGCGGGAGCTACCCCCATCAAGACAGACAGAGGTTGGATACATATCGCACATGGAGTTCGTAATACCGCAGCCGGTTTACGTTACGTCATTTATGCTTTTGCCACGGACTTAAAAGACCCGGCAAAAGTGATCGCAGAGCCTTCGGGTCTGCTGATCGGTCCCAGAGGGGAAGAGAGAGTGGGAGATGTTTCAAACGTAGTATTTACCAATGGCGCAATCGCAAATGGGAAGGGGGAAGTCTTTATCTACTATGCATCCAGCGATACTCGCATGCATGTGGCAACGACTACTATAGATAAGCTTGTGGATTATGTATTCCACACCCCTTCCGATCCCGGAAGAAGCGTGGAGTGTGTGGCACAGAGATGTGAACTCATCCGCAGAAATGAAGAGTTCTTAAAACAGGAAGCAAGATAAATAACGCAGAAATGAGGTAACTCGAATGAGCAAAGTTAAGATGATCAGTCCTGCAGTACCTAATGTACCCTGGCAGGACAAACCCGAAGGCCATACCGGAGCGCCGGTATGGAGATATAGTGAAAACCCTATTATTGGCAGAAACCCGGTAGAAGGAGTAGCCAGAATCTTTAATAGTGCGGTAATGCCTTATGGCGATGAATTCATCGGCGTATTCCGCGGTGAACAGGTCAACGGTATTCCCTATATTTATTTAGGACGTAGCAAGGATGCTATTCACTGGGATTTTGATAAGAATAAGATCCAGTTCGTAGATGAAGAAGGCAAGCCTTTCATGCCGATTTATGCATATGATCCCAGACTGGTAAAGGTAGAAGATACCTACTATATCATCTGGTGTCAGGATTTCTACGGCGCAGCCATCGGTATTGCGAAAACCACGGATTTCAAGACGTTTGTAAGAATCGAGAATCCGTTCCTTCCCTTTAACCGTAACGCCGTACTGTTCCCCAGAAAAGTACACGGCAATTTCATGATGTTGTCCCGTCCTTCCGACAGCGGACATACACCTTTCGGAGATATCTTTGTCAGTGAGAGCCCGGATATGGTATACTGGGGCAAACACAGACATGTGATGGGAAAGTCTTCCGAATGGTGGGAGTCCTTGAAGATCGGTGGCGGTGCAGCTCCCATTGAGACTTCCGAAGGATGGCTTCTGTTCTATCATGGTGTGAGCGGAACCTGTAACGGTTATGTATATTCCATCGGTGGAGCAATACTGGATATTGACAACCCGTCCATCGTAAAATATCGTTGTGAGAACTTCCTGCTGACACCGGAAGAGTGGTATGAGGAGAGAGGATTCGTACCGAATGTATGCTTTCCCTGCGCTACCATTCATGATTCCGAGAGCGGCAAGATCGCCATTTACTATGGCGCAGCAGACAGCTATGTAGGACTGGCGTTTACGACCATCGATGAAGTGGTTGACTATATCAAAGAACACAGCGTGGTCACAACAAGCGATACAGAAGAAGGCAGAAGATAGAATCACGGGACCCGCGTAAAGCGGGTCCTTTTTGCTTATGGAGACAGCGTATGAAGGAAAATGAGGAATTATATGCCAGAATCGAAGAACTGGAAAAAGAACTGGCAGAAGAACGTATCAGGAGGAAGATTACCGAGGACAATTCCGACTGTGCGCTGTGGGAGTATGAAATTGCTTCAAAAAAATATGTGCTTTCCAGAAAGCTTGGAGGAAAGTGGAATACCACCAACATGGTCATCGAAAACTATCAGGAACAGATGCATAACTGGGGATTTGTACATCCGGATGACTGGGCGACTTTTGATGAATTCTGCGCCGCAATGGACCGGGGCGACGAGCATATCAGCTATGAGGTACGTCAGGTCAGTGATGAGTCTGCCTTTATCTGGTTCCGTTATGTAGGGATTCCGGTCTATGATAAGGATCATAAGCCATATAAGATCATGGGGAAGACGCTTGATATTACAGGAGAAAAAAAGAACCAGGAGCTGTTGGAACAGAAGGCAGAGAGGGACTCCCTGACAGATCTGTACAATAAAGCGAAAATGCGTAAGCTGGTGGAAAAGCATATCCGGCAGGCCGATGACACAGAAGGAGCTTTTATCATCATTGATATTGATGACTTTAAAACGATCAATGATACTTGCGGACATTTATACGGTGATGAAGTATTGATCAAAATTGCCAATACGATCTTGATCAGTGCAGGCATGGAGGATTATGCGGGCCGCATCGGTGGAGACGAGTTTTGTGTATTCTGCCGTGGGAAAAATGTGGGACAGCACGCTGTGGAGACAGCAGAGAGAATATCCCGTATGGCGGATCAGATCCAGCTGTCAGGCAGACGAGTGACTTTAAGTATGGGAATCTCCCGATATCCGGAGGATGCTTCCTCTTATGAGGAACTGTATCAAAAAGCGGATCAGGCGCTGTACCGGGTAAAACGAAGCGGCAAAAATGCATTCAGCGTGTACGACAAGAACTATAATTATGTCGATTATACCTCAGAACGGAAAGGAACAGACCGGGAGACCGGTTTCTGGCAGGAGCTGGAGAAATATTATAAAGGACGTCAGTGGACAGAAACGGAAAGTGAAATTCTGTCTACTATGACGCGGATGATGGAAAGCTACCTGAACCATGAAGAATATGCAGGGAATGTCAGGGAGCGGGAAAAGGATACAGAAAAGCCGGAACCGGACATTGCCGGAATGGAGACAACGGAAAGCTTTTCGATAAAACTGGAACAGATCCTGCCCTGGCAGGACGGTCAGTATGCAGAGGTATTTCTGGGCATCCGGGATTACGATGAGATTTCCGCGAAGATGAGTGAGGAAGTGAAAAACAGCCTTCTGTACCATCTGGGGACGCACATTCAAAAGCACCTGAAGGGACAGGAAATGGTGTGCCATGTGAAAAAGGATGAGTTCCTATTGCTGTTGGACAATCATGTGGAAGCTGCTTCGGAGAAGATCGGTCATATTATGATCATGTTCGAAGCTATGATCGGAGATAAATACCCCGATGTATCGATCAACCTGTACAGCGGCATTTATTATCTGGAGTCCAGAGGATACCGCCCGGAGGAAATTTTCCGCATCGGCAAGACTCTGAAAAACAAGGCGAAACGTTATTGCACTCTGGAAAACAGCATCTATGAGAACCGCAAGAGTGCGGGGAACATCATTGATAAAGAAGCCGGAATCCTGAACCGGGGCAACCTGACCAGACTGAAAGGTTTTATGAACCGTGCAGCCAAAGGAGAGCGGCTTACGGTAGGATTTATCGGCGGTTCCATTACCCAGGGATTTTCCGCTACGGATCCGGAAAAATGTTATGCGGCAAGGACATTTGGCTGGCTGAAAAAGGTATTTCCCAATACGGAATTTGATTATGTGAACGCCGGAATCGGAGCTACCGATTCCCAGTTCGGCGCGGCGAGAGTACAGGAAGACCTGCTTCAGCGGCTACCGGATCTGGTATTTGTAGAATTTTCCGTGAACGATCACAGTACGCCGCATTTCTGTGAGACCTACGAAGGTCTGGTGAGGCAGATTTATGGCAGTGCGAGCGCACCGGCAATGGTGCTGATCCATAATGTCTATTATGATACCGGTAAAAGTGCGGCATATTATCATGCGCAGGTAGGACGACATTATGATCTGCCCTGCATCAGTATGCAGAACAGTATCTATCCCGCTGTGGCAGCCGGAAGACTGCCGGCAGAGAAGATTACGGCAGATTTCCTTCATCCCAATGATCTTGGTCATGAATTCATGGCATCTGTGATCACGAATTTCCTGGAAAAGGTAATCCATGATAAAACGCAAGAGCCGCAGGAAATTTTCCCGGCCCCGCTGACAGAGAATGCCTATGAGCATTGCGTGAGACTACAATATTTTAATTCCACACCGGAGAAGAGCGGTTTTGAAGAAGATATGACACCGCAGAGAGACATCACGGATATTTTCCGTAACGGATGGAGCGCCGGAGAAAAAGGAGCTTATCTGGAGTTCACTTTCCGGGGAGCCGGTGCCGCCGTGCAATACCGCCGAGTGAAGGACGGACCTGCACCCATTGCCACAGCAGTGGTGGATGAGAACCCTGAGACGGCGTGCGTGTTGGACGGAACCTTTGATGAGACCTGGGGAGATAAGATGGAACTGGCAACGATTGCGGAGCATCTGCCCTATGGGGAACACCGGGTGAGAATCGAGATCACGGAGACACACGAGAACGATAAGGCTGGATTTTATCTGGTGTCATTGATTGTATCCGGGGTAAGAACAGAAACAGAAGCGGAATAGGCATAGTACGGAAGTCAGGTAGACAGATCGGAAGAAATGTGTTACATATCAGATAGAATATTTTTCCAGAAACGGACGTTGCAAAGCTAAGTAGCGGAATAACGGGAAAGATGCCGTGCAATACATAGTAAGTATCATGGGAAAGGATAGATGATCATGAACAAAGATATTATTTTTTTAACACCGGTGTGTACCCACAATATCTGGGGCGGTACCCGGTTAAACAGAGAATTTGGGTACCCCATCGAGGGCGACGACATCGGTGAGTGCTGGGGTATCAGCGCCCATCCCAACGGAGACGGCACCGTGGCAAGCGGCGCTTATAAGGGAATGAAGCTGTCCGAACTGTGGGAGAAGCACCCCGAGCTGTTCGGAGACACGGGAATGGACCGTTTTCCTCTGCTGGTCAAGATCATTGATGCGAAGGACGACCTCAGCATCCAGGTACATCCGGATGATGCGTATGCGAAGGCTCATGAGAACGGATCCCTGGGTAAGACCGAGTGCTGGTTCATCTTAGACTGCAAGGAGAACGCCACACTGGTAGTCGGCCATAATGCGAAGACAAAAGAAGAACTGGAACAAATGATCCACGAAGGCAGATGGAAGGAATTCATCCGTGAGATCCCTATTAAACCCGGGGATTTCATCCAGATCGATCCCGGCACTGTGCATGCCATCAAGGGTGGCACACTACTCTTAGAGACGCAGCAGAGCAGTGATATCACTTACCGCGTGTATGATTACGACAGATTGAGCAACGGCAAGCCCCGACAGCTGCACATCGTACAGAGTATCGATGTGATCACGGTTCCCGCAAAATCCGCGGACAACAGTGTGGTGCATATCGAGAAGAAGGACGATGCAATACAGCAGCTGATTCAGTGCCCTTACTACACCGTATACCGCATTGATGTGGAACACCGTGTGGAGACCTGGCAGGATAAGCCTTTCGCCCTCATGAGCGTGGTAGAAGGTGAAGGCACACTGAACGGTACTCATTTAAAAAAGGGCGATCATCTGATCCTGCCCGATGGCTACGGCAAAGTAGAATTACAGGGCAGGATGCAGATCATCGCATCTACGATCTAAGTTTACAGCAGATAAAAATCCGGTAAATGATAGCTGTCTTCAAAACTGATTTATCTTCAAACTGATTTATTTTCCAAGTACAACAGATAGCTTGATTTCTTTTTCTGTTTCGCTCAGGTCGAGATTACCGCCGTCGGAGACGGTCACGCGCAGCTCATAGAGCACGCCGTCTGTCAGCTCTGTCACATTCGCTCCGGTCTCGTCTGTGAGCGACCACAGTTCTGGGGCAATCTTTTCCAGCTTGCCGTCTGCACCATAGGCGTAGAGCGTCAAATCGGCGGCACTGCCGGACAGATTGTTCATGCGGAAGGCAACCGTGGTATTGGGGTGCACATTGCGGATGGTTGCGGTATTGCGCCAGCTTGCAACCGTACCTTCGCCGCCGTCCTGTGCAAACTGATCCTGCGCAAGCACATTTCTTGCCGCCTGATCGAGATCGACTTCGCGGTACGGAAGCTCGGGCAGGTAGACAAAGCGGTCCTGCAGGCGCAGCAGCTCCAGATAGCCGGTCGGGCAGTAGAGCGCGTTGCCGCTGTTTCCGGCATACATACCGATAGCCATGTTATTGTAGCCATATTTGTTGGAGACGTCCATGGTTAATACCGTCTCGCCGGTGGCAAAGTCCAGAATGATGTACTGCCACATGCCGCTTTCCAGATCCTGCACATAGCCGTAAATATAGCCGGTTGCTGTGGAGAGCTTCATAATCGACGTGTCGCTCAAGTCATTGCGGCACCAGACGCTTTTCATCTCATAGCCGGAATCGGTTTTGATGGTATCGACACGTTCGACGCCGGGTGCAATCATGCAGTTGCCCTTCGTCAGCCAGTTCGTGTCATAGATGTTGGCGTAGCTCTGGATGGAAGAGTCACTGTTGGGATCGGCAAGACCTGCGCTGCCTGCGCCGAACCAGTTGCACACGATAGTGCTGACGGTGCCCTCACTGTCATCATAGACGATGGCAGAGTTATCAACCGCCACCTGATAGCCCTCGGGCAGATCATCCAGCACCGGCATGCTTGCAACAATCTCACCGGTCTTCATATCGAGCGCCAGCAGCTTGACTGGATCTGCGTTGTCGGTGAACATCACAAGATCCGGCGTCAGCGACGGGGAGCAGCCGCCGCCCCAGGTAAGACCGCCGCCGGTGGTCTTGTCGTTTTCGCCGCTGACCTTAGCGCCGACGCTCTCATACGGTGTGCACCAGACAGCCTCGACACCGTTGTTGGCACGCAGCAGATAGCAGTTCTGGTTTGTCAGGATGACCGCGCCGTCCTTGGAGGCGGCAATGCCGTTTTCCGCGCCCTCGCCGGGGGTAAGCTCATAAACAAAGACCGCGTCGGAGAGGTCAGCCTGCTCGCCATTGAGAATTGCATCGATGGCGGGGCGCGCGATATAGCCCAGCACACCCTGCTGCTCACGCTCCGGGTAGATGCGGAAGCCGCCGGTTGCAAACCAGAGGTTTCCATCGTAGTCAAAGACCACGGACAGAAGATTCTGCGTCAGCTCCTTGCCGAGCGCAGCTTCGGCTGCCGCCTTGATGTCAATGTCCAGTACCTTTTCAAATTCAGGCAGGACGTTTCCTGCTTCATCGGTTGCCCGCAGCATCAGCACATGGTTGTTGCTGGTGGGGCAGACGATGCGGTTTTCCGAGTCCAGGAACGTATAGGAGCTCTGGATGACGTAACCGCCGCCGTCATGCTGCTTTGGGGAGAAATAGCCCAGCGTCGTGGTTTCCTCCGCGTTCAGATCGCGGATGGCGATGCCGCCGAGAAGCGGAACGACTGCGTGGCCGTAGCTGTCAAAGTAAATGGCAGGCGAAGCGTTCGCGTTGGTTTTTTCATAGGAAACATTGATCTCCGGATAGATGCCGAGCGGCAGGACTTCATCCGTAGAGTCGGTATTGTAGCCGTCGTGGTGAATGTTGGCGTCGCTCTTTGCCATATAGGGGTTTTCGTCAACACGTTTGGCATTCATGGCCTTTACCGGCAGGGCAGTGCTTACCGCGGAGTCTGTATTCGATGCAGGCATGTCGGAAGACTGCTTCGCACCGCAGGCTGCCAATGTCAGGCACAACACACCTGCCAGCATAAGGGTTGGTACAGAACATTGTAACTTTTTCCTTTTCATTGATATCCTCCATTTTTATGCTTATTGTCCCGGTTTGGTTCGATGCCCGTTTATTCAATCCAGGCATTCAGTCCTCGCTGGAATGCTTCTTCGGAAACCGGCTTCATCAGGAAATAGTCGGCCCGCAGCCGGAAGGCATGAAGAGAGAAATCCAGGTCACTGCACCAGATCATCCGGCATGCTGGGCATAAGGACCGAAGGTGCTCCGCCGCATTCAACCCTGCCACCCCGGAAAGTGCAATGACGGCATTGGTTAGATCAGCTTTCTGCGCCGTTTCAAAAAAACGTTCCTGGTCGTCATATTGCATGACCTGCGGAAACAGCCCCTTCGCTTCACAAAACCGGGTAATTTGCTCGGCGTAGCGCTGCCGCTCTGCTTCCTGTTCTGCCAACACTGCAATACGATACACAGATCTCCCTCCTTCCTTCATCCGATTTAGCATCCTGCTTGTGCTCAGTATAAAAAGGCCATTCGCTTTTTTCAAGCGCCGTGGCACGAAAGGGGCGATTTTGGCACGAATTCCGACAGCAGTTCTTTGTTATCCTCGACAAGCTGTGATATAATCCTGTTTTTGACAGTTTCAAAAAATAAAATCGCTGCAACGCCAGAAAATATAGGCGTTGTAGCGATTTTGACTGTTGTTTTAAACTATAGTATTTTATTCCCTTCCTTTACTTTTTTTCTGGATGGTTTTCATCTGGCTTTTGGTGATAAATTTGAAATCTGTATCAAAACCACAGATCTTATGTAAGGAATCTGTCAGTCTATCGCGTGTATAAAGTGGGATAAATCCCTGATCCTGTATATTTGCGAAATTCATGGACTTCAACTTATCCAGGATCATCTCGCAGGTAAAATCCTGTCCCAGATCTTTTTCAAGATACCGGTATATCACCAGGGAAAGAAAACAGATGAGAAAATGTGCTCTTATGCGTGCGTCAGCATGGACAAATACAGGTCTTGCTTCAAAATCCGTTTTCATGATGCGGAAACATTCTTCAATTTCCCAACGCCCTTCACTGACTTTTAGGATGTCTTTTACATCATCATCCAACAGATCAGTAGTAACTGCATACATTCCATCATAAAGTGCTTCATCTTCGATTTTGTCTGTGTCCAGATAATGGCGGATGTCTGCGGCTTCACCGTCTTCCGTTACGGCTGTCTTTCCTATGAAACGTGCCGGATCGTTTGGATTTCTCCGTTCTTTTTTTATGTTTCCTGACTGCAGCATTTTTTTGGCACGTTCAACCTGAAGATCACGTATTGTTTTTTGATATCTTGCAAATTTAGGCGAATAGGTTACGATCAGACGCTGGTGCAGCGTGTGGGGTGTATAAGGCTCATCCTTATAATACAATCCGTTATCGTCTTCCGGGATTTCTGAAAGTTCAACAGGCATATCATCTGATACGCGTTTGAAGCCGGTCTTGTCCAGAGCCCATTTTTTATCATCTTTATTCAGCTTTTTAATGGACTGGGTGACAATAAAAGCACGTTCACCGGCATGGTTTATCTTTTTGATGGCTTCGGAACCAAGTCCGGCATCACTGCAGTAAATAAATTTTGTACAGCCAAAGTCCTGGAGGACTTTTCCTTCCAGCGGTTTCAGGGAAGTCTGTTCATTTGCGTTTCCGGGGAAAAGTGAAAAAGCAAGAGGTATCCCATCACCGTCCATAAACATCCCCATCTGGATGATCGGGTTAGGACGGTGTTCTTTGCCTTTGCCGTATTTTCTGTCCCCATCTTCCTGCTCAATCTCAAAGAAATAGTTTGTACAGTCATAATACAGGATAGCATTGTTTCGCTTTCCGAGAAGATGACTGTTTTTATAAACTTCCGACTGGATAAAATCACATTCATTTCCAAGAACGTCGAGTGCCCGGTAGATGTCATGCAGCTGGTAGGATGGTTTTTCCAGAAATTCAGAAGCTGTTTTATAGGAAGACCGTTTACTGGCAGGTTCTAAGATCCTGGCATAGATGAGATCAGATAGGATCGCGTTGATATCATACTTAAATTTATATTTATCGCGGAGTTTCCGGCAGATCTTATCAAGCTTGAGGCGGTAATAAAAAGTCTGTGGGAAAAGATAACCGCCACGGTAGAGAACCTGCTGGCCATAATCTAACTTATGATCAGAATGGAAGGTTATCTGGACAGCTTTTGTCTGCTGATCTTTTTTATATTTTTCGGTTTCAAGCTTAACTTCATTTTTTGCCCATGCAAGAACGTCGTCCCTGGTTGGCCCATGTTCGACAATGAGCTGGTTCAAAGTGCCGAGTTTACGGACAATGACAGAGGATGTTTTGCCATTGGCTTTGGTATAAGATTTTGCAATATAAAAGGATTCTGCATTTTTGGATTTTGTTATATGTAGATTCATAAGCACCCCTCCAATGCTTATTATAACACACAATAACATAAAATAACAGCATATAAAACATAAAAATTGACATAAAAAATGCAGGTTTTATAAGACCTGCAAGTACTTTTCTTGATATTCAACTGTCAAACTCCCGTATAAAAAGGCCATTCGCTTTTTTCAAGCGCCGTGGCACGAAAGGGGCGATTTTGGCACGAATTCCGACAGCAGTTCTTTGTTATCCTCGACAAGCTGTGATATAATTATCTTGGAATTTAAGCACAAGGAGAGAAACCTGCATGAGAATTGCGATTGTGGATGATCTTGCTGCGGAACGCACACTGCTGAAAGGCAGGCTGGAGTGGCAGCTTCAGCGGAGAAAAGTACAGGCGGATATTCTGGAATACGAAAGCGGCGAGACATTTCTGGAAGCGGCAAGGAAAGCACCCTTTACTGCCGCATTTCTGGATATTTATATGGATGGCATGACGGGCATGGAGGCGGCAAAGAAGCTGCGGAAAACCGACACTGACTGCCTGCTGGTTTTTATCACGACCTCGACCGACCATGCGCTGGAGGGCTTTCAGGTACGGGCGCTGCACTATCTGGTCAAGCCCCTTACCGAAGCGGACATCGACGCGCTGACGGACGAGCTGCTTGCCTGCATACCGCAGCCGGACAAATATATGGAGCTAAAGGTGGAGGGAAGCGAGATCCATCTGCGCTATCAGGATATCATCTACGCAGAACACTTCGCCCACTTGATCTACGTCCATACGACGGTTCAAAAGACGCTTGCCACACGCCAACCCTTCAAGACGTTCATCGCCTCACTAAAGGATGACACACGCTTTTTTGTGTGCGGGCGCGGAGTGATCGTGAATCTGGAACACGCGAAGGATCTGGAAGGTGCCGCCTTCCGCATGGCGGACGGAAGCCGCGTGTTTGTCAGTCAGGACCTTCTAAAAAGCGCCCGGCAGGCGCTTATGGAATTCCTGCTTCAAAGGGGGCGGATGGTATAATGGAGCTGCTGCGTCCAATTCTGGAACTCGGCGTGGTGATTCCCGGCATGCTGCTTGCCTGCTTCCCGGTAAAATCCAGTTTAAAGCAGCCGCTGTCAAAGCTTGTTTTGTGGCTTGCCCCGCTGCTTGCGCTGCTTTGTGCCGCCGGAGGCGTGATGTGCTATGCGCGCCGCATGCCAACTGCGCCGATGCTTGCAGGCCTAACCTTGCTTGCAGTCGTGATCTACATAAAAACGCTCCGGATTTCGCTTTGGAAATCTGGAACGATTGCGTTGTCCGTCTGTGCGGTATTTGCCTGTATCAACAGCCTTGCAAGAGCGCTCAACGCAGCTATGCTGGCCGGTTTGCCGCAGGCGCAGGCTGCACCATGGTTTTGTCTGCGGGTCGTGATTTGCTATCATGCGATCTGCTGGCTGTTTGCCGCCATCGCCTATTATCCTACGACGCACAGTGTGCGGAGGATGGTCGAGGACGAAAATTTTGCACAGACCTGGTATGTGTTCTGGGTGCTGCCGCTGGTGTTCATTGCGCTGAATCTGTTTATGATTCCCAAGTATGCGGACACTCTCTATACCGGGCGTGTTTTGCAGGGGTATTTTGTGATCTGCATCGCACTTTTGTTTTTGATGCTTTTCTTCAACGCAATCTTCCTTCTGATGGCAATCAGTATCAACCGGAATGTGAGATTGCAGCAGGAGAACCAGCTGCTTTCTATGCAGCAGCAGCGCTACGAAAGCCTGAAAGCTGCCATTGAGGAAACCCGGCAGGCGCGGCACGATCTGCGCCACCAGCTATGTCAGCTCGCTGCCCTTGCAGAAGAAGGGAATCTTGAAAAGATCAAAGCCTATCTTTCCGACGCAGTTTCCAGAATCCCGAGTCTGGAGCTGCATTTCTGTGAAAACCGGGCGGCAGACGGCGTGGTCGGGTATTACTGCGCACTTGCGAAGCGGGAGCAGATCCCATTTTCCGTGCGGCTCGATCTTCCGGAATGTCTTCCTGTAGACGAGATCGATCTTTGCCTGGTCCTCTCTAATCTGCTGGAGAATGCGCTGGAAGCCAGCCTGCATACTGCACCTGCCAGACGCAGAATCGAGCTGACCGCCTATCTGCATGGCAACAGTCTGGCACTGATTCAAGTTGAAAACACCTATGACGGAGTTATCCGGGAAAAAGACGGGGTATTTCTGTCCTCCAAGCGAAAAGGAGACGGTGTCGGGCTTCAGTCCGTCCGTCACATCGCAGAAAAATCCTGCGGGGTGAGTACGGTTACCTATCAGGACGGTCTGTTCTGTGTAAAGGTCATGCTCTGTGGGTAATTATGCCCTGCCTTTCCAAAACGGCACGACCACAGATTTCAGCAGTCTCGCTTCCGGCAATCCCTGTATGTACCGGATTGCCGTTTTTGCAAAGACGTTAGACTTCACTGTGCAATGTCATTTAGTTAGCATTGACGAGTGAACAGTAACCCTATTGCATGAAAAAAATGGATATATTATAATCGGAAATAGGATCACAACAAAGAAAGCAGAGAATTCCAGACTTCATGGAGGACATGGGGCAAACAATGGCAAAATCGGAAAAACAGAAATTAAAACTTCTATATATCATGCAGTGCCTGACGGAGAAAACGGATGCGGAGCATTCAGTGACTACGCAGGAGATCATTGATTATCTCGCATTGCAGGGCATTAATGCGGAACGGAAAAGTATTTACACAGATATTGACCTTCTGATCGACTATGGAATGGATATTGTAAAAAATTCGGGGAGATCGGGCGGTTACACGCTAGTGAGCCGCCAGTTTGAGCTGGCAGAACTGAAATTGTTGGTAGATGCGGTGCAGTCCTCCAAATTTATCACAACGAAAAAATCAAGAGATCTGATCGGAAAGCTGGAAACACTTTGCAGTAAATATGAAGCGGGTCAGTTACACAGACAGGTAGTTGTGACAAACCGGAATAAGACGGTCAATGAAAACATCTATTATAATGTCGACATCATTTACAATGCGATCGCGGAGAACGTGAAAATACAGTTTCAGTATTTTGAGTGGGATGTGAATAAAGAAATGCATCTCCGCCGGAATGGAAAAGTATACGAGGTGAGTCCGTGGCTTTTGACGTGGGATGATGAAAATTATTATCTGATCGCCTACGACAGCGAGGCGGGGATCATCAAGCATTATCGCGTGGATAAAATGTTAAAAATCGAACTTTCTGTGGAAAAAAGAGAAGGAAAAGAACAGTTCCAGCATTTTGATATTGCAGCTTACTCGAAAAAAACATTTGGAATGTTTGCAGGAAAAGAGGAGACTGTCACACTGCGATGCGACCGTTCTTTAACAGGCGTGATGATCGACCGGTTTGGAAAAGATGTTGCGATGAGAAAAATTGATGAGAACACGATCCAGGCGAGAGTGAATGTAGCGGTGAGCCGCCAGTTTTTCGGCTGGATCACTGGCTTGGGAAATATCGTGAAAATAGAAGCTCCGGAGCGGGTGGTGGAACAATATAGAGACTATCTTGGCGAGATTATCGAGAGATATTCATAATAATTCAGAGCAGAAGGAAACATAAATCGGACATGAAAGAAAGAACGTATCAGATCGTGTTAGATGGCATTGTGATCACCGTGACAAAAAAACGCATCAAAAACATGTATCTGCGCATCAAAAAAGAGGACGGCATGGTTTTGATCTCTGCGCCGTATCAGATGAGTGATCTTCGTATCCGCAGATTTGCGGAGGAACGCCTGCCGTGGATCAGGGAATATCAGGAAAAATATAAGGAACTGAAACAGCAGAAGGATTTAAGACCGGCTTTGAGTGAGGCGGAGATCAGACGCAGAAAAGTACTTTTGAAGGCAGCAGTGGAAAAGCTGATCCAGAAGTATGAGCAATTGATGCGGGTGCAGGTATCCGGTGTCACAATCCGGCAGATGAAAACGCGCTGGGGCTCCTGTAATGTAAAAACGCATCATATCAACATCAATCTGGCTCTTTATGAGAAAGGACCGGAGTGCCTTGAGTATGTGGTTGTCCACGAGATGTGTCACATTTTGGAAGCAAGCCATAATAAAATATTCTGGGGTTATGTCGCACAGTATTTCCCGGACTGGAAAAATGTGCGTGCACGTCTCAACGAAGAAGGCGTCTGACAGTCTCGTGTCAATCATACAAACTGATTGGTGGCTGCGCTGTATTCGTAATCGATAGATTTTAGTTTTGCTTCCAGCTCACTGCGGTCTACGTTAAAATTTTCACAGAAAAGATCAAGAGTGGTAAAATAGTCGCGCAGCTGTGTGTTGACAAAACTTAAAAGCATCACCGGGTCGTTTGGTATATTCTGGCACATAATAAATCTCCTTTGAATCATATTGCTTTTTGAACAATAATAAGATAGCATAGGAAAGACAAAAGGGCAATTGCCTTTAGGAATCAGATTGTGGATTGGAAAGGAATAAATACAATGGCAAATTGTGATAGCTGTGTATACAATGTTTATGATGATGATGATGAATGTTACTACTGTGAGGTAGATATGGATGAGGATGACGCTGCACGTCTGATGCAGGGACATTACAAAGAATGCCCATACTATCAGAATGATGATGAGTACGCAGTGGTGCGGCATCAGATGTAAACCGGAGTTTAATTGGCGTAGTGTTGCAGATTCTGCGGTGCTTTCTTAGGGCTTGAAGGGCAGATATAAGCGTTCTCTCGCAAGTCAGAATTTTATATGTAATGAAAAAGAAAAACGGTATAAACGAAATATTATGTTTCTGTTCGCTGGACATTCCGATAGGCTTCTGAGCAACAATCTTGAGAAGCAGTGCTTCCCAAGATTGTTAGAATCCTATCTCCATAGCTCACGAAGAAAATAATATTTGTTTATACCGTTTTTCTTTCATTTACGTTACGAATGACTTGTGAGAGGACGCTTATATTTGCCCAATTTACGCTGTGAATTGCACCACAGAATCTGCAATTTATGTTATGGAACTCACGGTTATTTCCACCTCTATGCGATAAAACATTTCATCTGACAACTTATGAACATGGACGGTTTTAATCACAATTACACATCTTCAATTCCAATTCTTCTGTTTCTAAGCTCTCCATCAATTTGAAAGCCCAGCTTTTTCAATAAATTTCCAGAAGCCATATTACTTATATTATATTTTGCTTCAAGCATATAAGTGAAACTCTGGTTAAAGCTGTTTTAGTTTTGCGAGTTCTTTCCGAAGACGAAGTAATTCTGCATCCTTTTCAGCTAGCAGTTTTTGATTTTCAGCGATTGTATTATCCTGTTCAATAATCGTATCTTCCAGCTGTTTAATTTTAGCATTTTTATTTCGCTCCCAAAACTCCGCATCTGCACGTGCTCTCGCCTGCTGCCGGATGATTTCATCAGCATTGACAGTGTAAAGATCATTGGAAGCCTGCAATAAATCTGGGTTGTTCTTTGCAATCATTCTGAGTTCCTCCCATGTCTTAGCTTTAAAAAGTTTCGCCCAGCGGTCAATCTCATAGTTTTGATCCTCGGCTGTGGCAAGGTCTATCCGAGTTAAGTCTAACACATGGATGGAAAATTTACTACTGTAAAGATGCCCTGTTTTTTTATTTCGAAGTTCATAAGTGGCAAAAAATTCGGGCTGATCTTCAAACAATGTAAAGTTTAAGAATCCAATACTGTGAACCGGAAGCACTTCTTTGTATTCTTCCCCGGAATTGAGCTGGTCAAAGCTTCTTGCTGCGTAGCTGATGGAACGTTCTGACCAGTTGTATTCGTTAGACATCTGCATTTCAAGGTCGATAAGCTGTTCATTATTCAGATTGACGCGGATATCCAGAATAAAATCTTTGTCTGAAATCGCAGCACCAAGCTCGATTGGGTTTGTGATGGCTACATCGTGAATACTTTCTTTTTTTAGGTGTAGCAAAGCTGCAATCAATGCTTTCAGCACCTGCTTGTCCTTCTGTAAAATAGCACGAAACATATAGTCATTTGTAAATGGATAGTCAATACTGCCGGTTGCAGTTTCAAAAGATAGATTTGTGTGTAAGGTCATGTGTCCTCCTTCGTAGATATGTGGTTATGATGGTTGAAAAATGAGGCGATATGCCAGATTTTTTCGAATGTATAAACACAGATAAGATAAAAGATGCAGTCATTGAATGACTGCAATACATCTGCGATGGATTAAGAATAGCATTTATAAAGTAAAATGTATATGAGATCTGCTGATATTTTATAAAACTTTTAGAAAGAGAGTATAACCGGAGTTTAACTACCAATAGTATTTTTCTGTCTCATCTGTCAAACTTCTATATGTTCAGTGATTAGTCTGTATAATTCTGGTCTTCTATTTTTTAGTCCACCTATTTCACAACTTCTATACTTTCGTAGCATATCTACATCTAGTTCAGCCAAAAACACACCTTCTTCATCTCCAGCTTCACTCACAAGCATATCACGAGGCGCACCTGTCTCTGTGTTATATATAACGCCATCAAACAATGTTGAGTGTCCATTACAACCACGATACAGAGCAGGATAGTTACAAGTAGCAATCGCTAACATATTCTCATAAGCCCGGCCGCGCAATTGAGATAATCTATTTATTTCCATAGGACAGGCATTTGGAACAAGAATGAGTTCTGCGCCTTTGATCATCAGGATTCTGGCAGACTCAGGAAACTCTCTGTCATAACAAATCATTGAACCGACTTTGATCAGACCTTCTTTGGTATCAAGTTCCTCAACATAAAAGTTTTCTCCGGCATCAAGTACCCCTTCATCATCGTCCTCTCCGAAGTCACAGATATGTACCTTTGAGTAACAATATACCAGCTTTCCATGTCTATCAAATAGGCAAACTGTATTTCTAGGCTTAGGCTCATGCTTTTCCAACAGTGTTATCGCTATTGCCATATTCAGTTTTAAAGAAATCTCCGAAAATTGCTTTACATACTTACTGTTTAATGAAATGGAGTTTTGCTCCAACCATTCTTTATTGTGAGGAAAAGTATATCCGCTACTCCACATTTCTGGAAATAACGCTATATCTGCGCCATTTGCTTTTGCTTCACGACACGCTTTCATTCCATTAAAAATGTTCATAAATGCTTGAAATTTCAAGGTTTATCGGTTGCACAATGATTGAATATGAAAAGAATATGACAAGAAAACAACAAATTGATTTGGTAAAAATAGATAAAAAACAAACATATTTATTATAAATCATGCACATTGACACAAAAACAACTGCGTACTATACTTAAACCATCGAACAACCGATTGCGCAAAAAGCGAAACGCAACAAAACACAAAAGCGAAACGCAACAAAACGCAAAACAGATTGCAATACAAAATGCGAAACAAAAGAAGTATTGCGCAAATGCACAAAAGTCGGTAAAATGGTTCGGAAACGCAAAAATGCGGGAAGAAAAAGGGAGGAAATTTTCAATGAAGAAAAAAGTATTAAGCGTATTACTTGCAACAAGCATGGTTGTTTCCTTAGCAGCATGCGGAAGCAAAGAAGAGACAACAGACAATGCAGCAGGCGGCAGCACAGCAGCTGCTACAGAGACAGCAGATGCAGCTGATACAACATCAGCAGATGATGCGATCGCAAACCTGATCGCTGCAACAGAAGGAACTGTAGACATTCAGCTCTGGTGCTCAGAACTTGAGTCTTACCAGACAGTTATGAAAGAACTGACAGATAAATTCCAGGAGCAGTACTCAGATGTAGATTTCAATATTACGATCGGTGCAGTATCTGAGCAGGAGGCGAAGGATAAGGTCTTAGAAGATATCGATGCAGCAGCAGATGTATTCGTGTTCGCAGATGATCAGGTAAATGATCTTGTAAATGCAGGAGCACTTCAGGAAGTGGCAGCTACTTATACATATGATCCGGCAGAGACAAACTCTGAGGCAACTGTAGCAGCAGCTACAAAAGACGGAAAACTTTATGCTTATCCATTAACAGCTTCCAACGGATACTTCCTGTACTATGATTCAAACATTTTCTCAGAGGAAGATGTAGCTTCCTGGGAAGCTCTTGAAGCAAAAGCTGAAGAAGCCGGAACAAAAGTCGGTATGAACATCGCAGACGGCTGGTATGTATATGGATTCTTCGCAGGAGCAGGATGTACCCTTTCCATGAATGAAGACAACTCCAATGAGTGTGACTGGAACAATGAGACAGGTCTTGCAGTAGCAGAGAGCATTGAGAATATTGCTTCTTCCCCAGCATTTGTAAACGTAGCAGATCAGGATGCGATCACAATGCTGACAGATGGAACACTTGGAGCATACGTTTCCGGTACATGGAATGCAACTTCTTTCCAGGATCAGTATGGTGATGGATATGCTGCCTGCAAACTTCCTACCTTTGATGTAAATGGAACAGCTACACAGATGGGATCTTATGCAGGATACAAATTCGTAGGTGTTAACTCTCATGCAAAAAATGTTGGCTGGTCAATGCTTCTTGCTGAGTACTTAACAAACGAAGAGAGTCAGTTAGAGATCGGCCTTGCAACAGCTGAAGGTCCTGCTAACCTGGCAGCAGCTTCACAGATTGATTCCCCGGCACTTGCAGCACAGTCAGCATACGCTGATCAGCAGCTTGTAGGAAGCAACTACTGGGATCCGGCAAAAGCACTTGGACAGAACCTTGTTGACGGAGCTGCTGATCTTCAGAAAGTACTTGACGATGCAGTAGCTGGTATTACACAGCCGGTAGCTGAATAATCCACATTCGGTCATACGTATAGCATAGAATGTCCGCTGGGCGTACTTTCTATCTATCATGAATCTGAATTCCACATGCTCTGCATTGGGCAGGGTATGTGGAATTTTTAAAAAGAGAAACATTTTTGTCCTGTGACAAAAGTACTCATTCACGCAAGGGAGTGAATCTATGAAAACATTTTTAAATGCAGTCAAAAAGTACTTTGCCGACTTTGGAAGAGCTGTGGCAAAGGGGGATATCTGGTGTAAACTCTCGCTGATCATTCTGGGAGCCGGATATTTTGGACGGAAACAGATTATAAAGGGTATTTTAATGACAGCTCTCGAAGTGATTTTTTTCCTGTTTACCGGTCTTTTTTCTATCAATTATATTAAGGATCTGAATACGCTTGGTACGGTACAGTATGAGGCAGTGTTTGATCCGCTGACTATGAAAAATACTGTTAATGATTACGACAACTCATTGCTCATCCTTCTTTACGGAATCGTGGGAATCCTCGTGATCTTAGCATTCATACTTTTATATATAAGCAACATGAAGGCTGTTTACCGCCTTCAGCTTATGAAGGAAGAGGGAGAGCACATCAATACATTTGGTGAGGATGTCAAATCTCTTTTCAACGGTAAGTTTTATATCACATTGCTTACCCTGCCAAGTATCGGCGTTATCATGATGAATATCATACCGATCATTTTCATGTCCTGTGTGGCATTTACCAATTATGATATGGATCATATGCCGCCAAACTATCTGTTTACATGGGTGGGACTCAGGAATTTTAAAAATATGTTTACAGGCGGAACGACCATCACATTCTCCTATGCATTCGTGAGGATTCTTGCATGGACGATGATCTGGGCAGTAACAGCAACTTTTACAACCTTTATCGGTGGTATTCTTCTTGCAAAACTGATCAATCATGAGAATACATATTTCAAAAAAATGTGGCGTTCACTTTTTGTAGTGACCATCGCGATCCCACAGTTCGTAACCTTGCTGTTAGTCAGCAAAATGTTTGCAGATCACGGTATTGTGAACACCTGGTGTTCCAACATTGGTCTGACCGGATTTTTGAAGGATATTGGTCTTGTTTCAGGAAATTTTATTCCGTTCCTCTCAAAACCGGGCTGGTCTCACGTGATGATCATCCTTATCAACATCTGGGTCGGTGTTCCATATCAGATGCTTTCTGCAACCGGTATCCTGATGAATATTCCGACGGATCAGCTGGAGAGTGCACGAATCGATGGAGCCAATAAATGGCAGATTTTCTGGAAGATCACCATGCCGTATGTATTGTTTATCTGCGGACCGTCTCTGATACAGAGTGTGATCGCCAACATCAACAACTTCAACGTTATTTATCTGCTGACAAGTTCTACAGCTACGGCAAATATGGCGTTTGCAAACTCCAATGCCAAGGAGACAGACCTTCTTATCACATGGCTGTTTACTTTGACAAATGATAACTCAAACTACAAGATGGCATCGGTGATCGGTATTATTTCGTTTGTAATCTGCGCACTTCTGACACTGCTTAGCTACACCAGAATGATCAGTGGTGACAAAGAGGAGGTGTACCAATAATGAAAAAGAAAACATGGAATATCATAATCAGACATGTGGTACTTGCACTGCTCGCATTCATCTGGCTCATCCCGATCGTCTGGCTGGTTGTGACATCGTTGTCCGCAACAAAGGGCGTAAGTTATCAGCATTTCTTTCCGACAAACTGGACGCTGGCAAATTTCCACCAGCTGTTCTTTGAGACGGATACTGCTGCAAACTTCCCGGCATGGTTTAAAAATACCTTTATCGTGGCACTGTTTACCTGCATTATCTCTTCCTGCTTTGTATTGATGGTTTCTTATGCATTCAGTTGTATGAGATTTAAAGGAAGAAAACAGTTGATGAGCTTTTCCATCATCCTTGGAATGTTCCCTGGTGTACTTTCCATGATCGCAGTTTACTTTGTGTTGAAAATGATCGGACTCACCGATTCCCTGGCTGGTTTGATCATCGTTTACTCCGCTGGTTCCGGACTCGGATTCCTTGTGTTAAAAGGATTCTTTGATACAATTCCGGTTTCCTTAAGGGAGGCAGCGCGTCTCGAGGGTGCATCCGAGGCAACTATTTTTACGAAAATTATTATTCCTTTGTCAAAACCAATGATCGTGTATACCATCATTAACGCTTTCTTAAGTCCATGGATGGATTTCGTAATGGCACGTATCATGATCAAGTCCAAGGAGTCTGCTGACTGGACGGTAGCGATCGGACTTTACAACCTCTTACAGAAGACATTGATCGGGGATTACTTCGCAATCTTCTGTGCAGGCGGTGTGATGATCGCAATTCCTATTTCGATTCTTTTCGTAGTAATGCAGAAGTTCTACGTTGAAGGTGTGACAGGTGGAGCAGTTAAGGGCTAAATCATAAGACAATTGCGAAACTCGTAAAAACTAAATTGAAAGAACAGATAATTCTGAAACTCACAACATTCAGAATATAAATTGGAGTTTCAAAATTATCTGCAATTCAAAGAATCTTATGAAAGTTTCGCAATCGTCTAATCATATAAAATTTTGAGGAGACATGAAAAAATGGATAAATTTGTATTGAATCTTATTCATCGTCCGGAGATGGTTCCAGAGTATTCTGCAACCGTGACAGGACAGGGCAAAGAGGAGGATATCGGAGATAAAGCACTGCTGACAGAGTCTCTGGATATTTTCAAAACACAGCAGAGACTGGCACATGAGAATGGATTAAAAGTAACCATTCAGATGACATATGCATCTCTTTTCAATGATGAAGCTGTAGAAATCGCAAAACATGACCATGAAGTATATGGTGATGAGATCGCATTATCACTGCTTGGTTTACCATGTGAGGAGTTCCGTGAGAAATACAAGACAAAAGATTTCTGTATTTGGATGTTCTCTATGGAAGATAAAAAAGCGATCGTAAACGACGTATTTGAAAAATTCCATGACAGATTCGGTTTCTATCCGGAATCAACAGGTTCCTACTATATGGATGCTGATCTGACAAACTATATCAAAGCAGCTTATCCAACGGTAAAATGTGCAGTTGCAACCTGCTGGGAGGAAGGACCAAAAGCATATCATACCTGCAACAACTCCTGGTATACATTATTCGATGGCGGTCCATGGGCACCATGGATTCCTTCCAAACAGAACACACATGCACCGGCAGCAAACAAAGAAGAGGATAGCGGAATCGTAGCAATCCCACATCTTTCCCGCGACCTGATCGCATGTTACGACGGAAATGGTTCCAACTTCGGAACACATCCACAGAACGTACTCCGTGGAATGATCTATGATACAAAGACATGGGAGTATCCATATCTTTATAACTTAATTGACCAGTATCGTTCTCTGGAAAAATACAACAACGGATATTCCTACAACATGATGTTCGTTGGACCGGGCTGGATGAACAAGA
>ERZ780190.1162-NODE-1162-length-25241-cov-5.755578_pt1 | contig 25241 bp, 8 predicted proteins | sample MGYA00510980_ERZ780190 | MGnify/ENA primary metagenome ERZ780190 (study PRJEB29588, sample SAMEA1972188) | human gut metagenome | biome: human gut; feature: human-associated habitat; material: faeces | place: Denmark | collected 2008/2010 ... | reverse complement strand
GATTGTCAATCGGTCTATTGAAAAACGAGAAAAAAACAACCGGAGGAGAACTCCGGCTTAATAATGTTAAAAATTCTATTCTCTTGTTTCCGCATCTGTACAATTATTTTCCGCGGTTTTCCCCGATCGCCGTGAGGTACCGGTTGCACGCATCCTTCATGCACGCGATCAATGGCTTCTGCGTCAAAGCAAAATAGCGCTCCCTGATCTCCTTCTCGATCAGCGGAACGTCTGTCCTCAGGCTCTTCCCCACAAACATGGATGCCACGAACTGCTTCGTCACCTCAAGGATCGTATTGCAGTCCAGTTCCAGGATCTTCCCCGTATCCCGCTCCACGATCAGACTGATATAAAACTCCCCGTGGAGATTGTAGATCGCATCCTCTTTGCTCGGCTTTGCCTGGCCGACCACAAGGATCGTGTTTTTGTTTTCCATATAATATACCCCTTTTTGTTCCCGATATAAGAAATTGCTCATAGTAACCGACCTGCCCGCTCACGCAGACGAAACCTTTGCTGACAGCGCAAGAAAAACAAATGTCATCTGCGGTACCACTTGTTTTACTTTTGCGCCCGTTACATAGTATATCACAAAATATATTCGTTTTCCATTGACTTTTCTATGCATTTCCACTAGACTAGAGACAACGAAAACAGATTCTTTTATTTATCGGGACTCCTGCCCGGATGCTCCCTTCGTAAATAAGAGCCATGAATCTTACAGGATACGTGGGTCTTTTTTTATTGCACATGATTCCGATACAGCTACCATACCGGATTGCTGCCAATCTTTTTTGATTTGGAAATTATCCAGTAAATAAGCGCTCGAATCATCCAGATAGAAAATCCCCTGTCAATTTCTGCACAATGCAGTATACCTGGAGGATTGATACCATGACTTTTTATGAAACTTTAGATTCAATTATGAAACAGGATTTTGGCGGTCGCGGACTTTTAGCATCTCTGCCTGCTTCCCCACTTGCGGCTGTGTCTGCTTCTCTCGCCCATGCGAAAAGAGCCGTTCTTCTGACCGGTTTCCCGGTTCGAATGCCAGACGGTTCTATTACCGGCGAGACGGATGGACCTTCCGGAACTGCCAACCTCGCAGCAGCGCTGACGGCAGCTGGCTGCGGCGTGTCAGTCGTAACCGACTGGTCTTCTTATCCGCATCTGGAAGCGGCTCTCCGCTTCCGCGCTCCGCAGGCAACCTTGATCCGTCTGCCGGAACAGAATACGGATAACTTTATCCGCACCTTTATCCGTGATGCAAAACCGACCCATCTGATCAGCCTGGAGCGCCCAGGCAAAGCTGAAAACGGACATTATCACAGCATGCGCGGTGAACAGCTCGACGACATGATCACGGATTCGGCACTTTTCCTGTCTGCTGCCAGAGAAGCTGGTGCCACGGTCATTTCCATCGGAGATGGCGGCAACGAGATGGGAATGGGAACCTTCCGCCGTGAAATTCTCGCAGGTGTTCCACACGGCGAACTTATCTGCACCGCAGAAGCAGCAGACCTGACGCTGGCAAGCGGCGTTTCCAACTGGTGGGGCTGGGGCATTGCCTCCCTGCTCTCCCTGGAATTAGGACGGAATCTTCTCCCCTCTGACCGCACCGAGACAGAATTGCTCCGCCGGGTTGTGGCAGCAGGCGGTGTGGATGGATGCACGAAAAAAGCGGAACTGACCGTTGATGCACTCCCTCTGGAGACGCATCTGAGGATTTTGCAGTCTGTCCGCAAATTGACCGATGAAACGCTTAAAAAGCAGACAGCAAAGAGAGAGACTCCTTATTTTTACAGAGAGCGGAAGGTAATGGCAGCTGTTTAGGGACTTTTGGTTTTTTATTTGTTTTCATTTTCAAGAATAAAGAATGTGCCTTGGCACATTCGGGCGTCTCGCGCGGTCGCTTGCGACATATTTTTTCTTCGCGCGAGTGCGCATCCCGCGGAGCGTTCTTTGTCATAGAACGAAGTTTCCTATATTTAAAAAAGACCCGCCTATGTATTTCACTACATAAGCAGGTCTTTTTTGAATGATTGTTTAACGCTCGCTTTTACGCTTACAATTCACTTATTTGCTCTTACTTTTCTTCTGCAGCCCGATATGCCTGTGTCACATTTTTCGTGATCGCTTCCGCTTTCCGGTCAGCCGCCACAACCACATGACTCAATGCAAGTAATGCCAAAACGTTCGGAATAACCATCAGCGCGTTGAAGAAATCTGCCAGAGCCCATACTAAATTTACCTTTAACATAGAACCAATGACAATACAAATCACAACGATGAAGGAATAAACCTTTGCCGCGCCCTCGCCGAACAGATATTTCGCATTCGTCAGGCCAAAGAAATGCCATCCCAGAATCGTCGAAAATGCGAAGAACAGCAGGCAGATCGCAATAAAAATAGAACCAAAGTTTCCAAAACTCTGCATGAATGCCGCCTGTGTCAGCGCTGTACCATCCTTGCCGGAGCTCATCGCATCCGTTGTCAGGACTGCAAATACGGTCAGATTTAAAATAACAAATGTATCAATAAAGACACTGATCATCGCACAAAGCCCCTGATGATGCGGGCTTTCTGCTTTCGCACGTGCGTGAGCATGCGGTGTGGAACCCATACCTGCCTCATTGGAGAAAAGTCCTCTCGCTACACCAAAACGGATTGCCTCGCGGACGGTGATACCAGCACCAGCGCCCATTACCGCTTTCGGATCAAACGCGCCCTTGATGATCATCATAAATGCCGTCGGCACGTGATTGATATGAAGACCAATCAGAATCAGGCTTCCTACAATGTAAACGCCTGCCATAACTGGCACAACCTTCTCTACCACAGCTGCCAGACGTTTGGTTCCACCAATGAAAATGAATCCTGCCAGTACTGCCAGCACAAGACCGATCGTGATCGGCGGAATATTGATTCCATATACCTGAAATACCTCTGTAAACGCAGCACCGATCGAGTTGGACTGTACCATATTGCCCATAAACCCAAGTGCTAAAACAATAAAGATAGCAAACAGAGTGGATAATACCTTTCCAAAATTACCTTTAAATGCCGCCTTGATGTAGTAGACAGGTCCGCCTGTCACCTCACCATTTACCTCTGTCTTGTAGGTCTGTGCCAGAACCGCCTCGGAGTAGATGGTCGCCATTCCGAAGAACGCGCTCAGCCACATCCAGAAGATTGCACCCGGACCGCCGCCAAACAGCGCTGTCGCCGCACCTGCCAGGTTACCAGTACCAACCTGTGCTGCGATCGCCGTCATGATCGACTGAAACGGGCTCATTTCCCCTTTTTCATGTTTTTCTCCGTTCAGGCTGAAATGTCCAAACACATGCTTGCAGCCCTCGCCAAATTTTCTTACCTGGATGAATTTGAGACGAATCGTGTAATAGATGCCCGTTCCACACAGCAGAATCAGCAGAAGAAAACTCCACAGAAAATCATTGCCTTTGTTTACCAGTGTCAAAATCGTGTCCATTTTTTATCCTCCTCTATGTTTTCGTTACGATTCCGGCTCTTTTATAAATCCGGGATCGAGTAATAAAATAAGAGCTGATACAAATCAGCTCTCCAAAGAGTAGAACATATGCATACAATAGAACTCATCCCCTGGTTCCATTGTGATTGGTTGTATGCCCTGTCCTTTTGCCTGAGAGATCAACGAATACCATGGACGTGCATCCGTCTTACACCTTCGGCGCTCCTTCTTGGAGACTCTCCAGAGTGTCCCTGCCTGACTGACCTTCGATCACTCATCAGGACGGTTCAGTAAACAGGAACGAACTTATGTGAGGTATGCTATCACATTTCTTCTGCTTTTTCAACTGATTTTTATAAATTATACGAAAATCCTCAAAATATTACGGTTCGCGACACGTTTTCCCCCTTTTCATTAAACTGCTCATACTTTTCGCCAATCAAAAGAGAATCCATCTGCGGGTATGCACCATCTTTTAAAATATACGATGGAATTTCCCCTTCTGGCTGCCATCCCGGCTTTTTTCCTCCCCATTCTTCCCGGTTTTGAGCTGCCTCTGCCTCCGTCACGTTCCTCCATGCTGATTCTGCTGCCTGACCACGCTTTCCCTGCTTTGTCAGAGGAATCACTTTAAAATGATATACGCCCGCAGTCTGCATCAACGGTACAAAATCGTACTGTTCAGCACTCGTCCGATGCGGATGTCCGACACGCTTCGCATCCCGGTAAAGCATCACCAAATATGCCGAAGCCCCCGGCGCTTTCTTCCACCTGCCAATTCCTCTTTCCGCCCAGACTGCTGCATCCACCGTTCCTATTATCTCTCCGGCATCCTGTAATTCGATCGTCAAAAGCAACGTAGTGCCATTATCTTTCCGAACTGCCTTGCTGCATACCGCGCCAAGCCCTGAAAACTGGATGTCCTCCTGGCGAAGGACGGAAAAAGAATCATCTGCGTCAGATTCCAGTTCTATTTCGTATAGAATTTCCGGAGCAGGTTCTTCTGCACGGATTTCTTCTATCTTTCGTTCTTCTAAAGAAACTTCTTTGGTACCTATATTTTCAGAGTCGGCTTGTATGCTCCCTTTATATTGTTCATTTTCTTTTTTTCCCACCTCTGCCCTATCCATCGCCGGTCCGCTTGCCGGATCACCGGAGATTCGTTCCACACCAGTGACGCTATATGCCCTGTCCCGGCTTTCCGCCTCCAAAACAGGCATTCCCATTTCATCCAGCTCTTCTGCTGCCAGCCGAATCCTGACCCGATCGATGGATGCCGCGGCAGCGGGGAAACATCCCGCAGCCGCCTGGCTCAGTACGGCTGCTCCGAAGAGCAGCCCTTTCGCCATCTGATCCATAAAATCCCTCCCTTCCCTTTTTCTGCCATCTGATCGATTTTGATTTTTCTCTTATTTTTTTACTCCTCCTTGCCCTTATCATTCCTCTCCATATTCTTTTTTATATTTTCCTCCTTTCTTCGCCGCTCTGCGAGCGCCAGCCCTGCCCCAGCGCTCATACATATCAGTCCAATCACCAGTTTCCACTTCCAAATCAGTGAAATTGCTTCATTCAGACGCTCTTTTTCGTCCTCAACCTGATAAGCACCTTCTACTTCCCAGGTGGCTGATTCTCCATATCCCATCTTCGGAAGCGGCTTCATCTGTCTGCCGTCGAGAACAATTTTCCCATCTCCACAGATCGACTCTGGCACGCGAACTGTTAAATAGCCCTCTTTCAGCTCTTCTATCACTTTCTTTGGATGTTCCGGCTGACCGTGTCCCGGTCGCTCCGGCTTCAAACGGTCATACATCCGCACAACCGTCACCGTTCCGCCCTCTGAAACCGTAAATAAAACTGGTTCGGCTTTTTCGTAGCCCTCCGGCGCTTCCAGCTCTTCCAGAATATAGCGGCAGCCCTCCTTTAAAATGCCCTGTATGCATTTCTCCTTTTCTTCAGAAATCCATTCCAATATTACCTTTCCAGTCTCATCAGAAATCCTCAGGTGGGCACCTTTTACAAATTCGCTATCTCCTTTCTGCTCCCTCCATTTCCGCTTCTCCACCTGCACTTCCGTCGGTCTGTCATACATCTTCACCTGATCTACTCGACCGTCCAGTGATACCGTAAATGTCACTTTTTCTGCTTTCCAGTACCCATCCGGCGCTGTTTTTTCTACCAGCACATAGTTTTTTCCAGCGTTTAACTTTCCTTTTATCACATGGGCGCCCCGATCAGATACCCACGAATCAACCAAGGTTCCGCCTTCCTTCTCCTCCCAGAGTTCCATCCGCGCCCCCGGCAGTTCCTTTTCTCCCGTCACACTGTATTTTGTGATTTCCACGTGCGTCGGCTTGTCCTGCATGAAAATCCGCTCGACCGTTCCATCCTCGGAAACAGTAAACGGAATCTCTTCCGCATACGCAAATCCATCCGGCGCTCCCGTCTCGCGCATTATATAACTCTTTCCCGGTGTCAACGTTCCAATAATCTCATGAGGATGAGCCGCAGAAATCCATGATTCGATTACATTTCCAGACTGATCCAGAATCTCTATCTGAGCACCCGGAAGCTCCGTTCCGCCCAGATCTGTCTTTGAAAAGACCAGCTTTGTCGGGGAATCTATCATTCCAATTCCATCTATCTGTGCATCGTCCCCCAGAGAAAAAATCATCTGATTCGACCTCACCTCTTCCGTTTTTCCACCGTCCAGTTCCAGCAGTTCAACCAGGCGGTATCTATTCCCACGTTTGAGCACTTCACGCACCGACCGATCATTCTGATGAAATTCCCAGAGCGCTGTATTTCCCTGCCGGGAGGTTCGTCCCGTGCTTCCTGTACTCTTCCACTCGATCGGCAGTCCATCCGGAGTCTGTGCCGGAACTTGTGCCCGAACCTCATAGTTTGTTCCCCACGGCATCCCTGTCAAAACAACCGATTCGTCACAAGAAAGCGTCAGGCTTCCTCCACTTCGCAGCGTTCCCGATTTAGAACCTGTGTACGAAATCAAGCCTGGAAGCTCTTTTCCCTCCGCATTCTTTAAGTATAACGTATATGTTATATCTACCTGCCTTAACAACGCCGCGGCAGTTCCCGTCACCCGCCCGGCGATAGCAATTGCGCCCGGAGATAGAATTGGATGGAAGGATTCATAGCTCTTGCCCGTTTTTCCCCATATTGTTGCCGTTACCGTCATACCAGAATGATTTTCCTGTCCGTTTTCATTTATATGCTCTCCAACCAGAACAGCCACCCGCAAAATGCCTCCTGATCCGGCTGCCACATTCTCTATATTCCAATACCAGGATTCACCTATTTGTTCCGTTCCGCCCATCGAAGCCGCTGTCATTAGTTCACACCCAGCTGGAATTTCCAGTCCAATCTTCATATTTTCTTTTTTATCTGACTGGTTCCGATATGTAATTTCATATACAATTACACTTCCCGGCAGCACCGCTGCTCCGTCTTTTCCAATCGGGGAAACGGCGCGGATGCCACAAGGGTCACTGTATTCCGGATTTCGTATTTCATGGATATATCCCAGGCCATCTCTGTTTTCCGGGATCCAGCTTTCCACTTCCCTGCCATCTGTCTCTTTCTGATGATATTCTTCCAGACGATACCTCGTTCCTTTTAATGTTCGAAGCGTCAGCGGATAATGTCCGTTCTCATCCCAATTCAAACGGAATGTATTTTTTCCTATCGTCCGGCGGCTGCCGTCACTGAACTCAATGATCTCCCGCAGTTCGAAACGATGTCCTTCTGCCACTCCCTCTTTTTCACATTTTTCTCGTTCCAGATAAGGCGCAGAAGCTTCCATCAGTGAAGAAAGTACAAATTCTTCCCCACTGTCCAAATCCCACAGAGTTCTCACCAGACGAAGCGCTTTTCTTCCCTGCACCTGCAGAGACGTTATGCTGTCAAATAAACCGTCTGCTGTCTCTGTCTCCAGCGCATTTGCACCATCTCTGGCTGCGTTAATCCCCCTGCCTGTATCTGACACCGTGAAAATCATCGGTTTCTGCACAGTGTATCCATCCGGCGCTTCCAGTTCTTTCAGAAGATACGTGTGCCCGGCAATCAGCTTTCCTTCTATCACGTGTGTTTTCCCATCGCAGATCCAGGTTTCCAATGCCTCACCCGCTTCAGTGTACACACCATCCAAAAATCCAGCTTCATACACTGCCAGCTTTGCTCCTGACACAAAGAGACCCGTATCGAAATCCAGCTTGGAAATTTTGATTTTCGTTGTTTCATTCGGCACCGTCAGATCATACGTTAGCACCTCGCATTCCTTCTGATCTTCTATCAGCACCTCGTACACGCGCGGAATAAGTTGATATCCATCCGGCGGCATCGTCTCACGGACTTCGTAATGGTACGGAATCCAGCTTCCATTCTCCCCTATCGTTCCGATTGGCAGAAACGGGCTTTCCGCCTGACCGCTCTCGTCTGTCTCCATCTGAACCTTTTCTCCCGTCTCTCTGTTTTTCACTTCAAACACCGCACCTGCCAGTTTTTCCTCTGGCTTTCTCTCATCCACCTTTTCAACCCGAACCCGTCCCTGTTTCAACGTATTAACCGCTTCGATTGTCTCCCCCGAAGCAGTCGCCACCGTAAATTTCTTAGGTTCCATGAGGCGATAACCTGCCGGTGCCGAAAGTTCCACCAGATAATACACTCCATAGGCAATCGGAGAAATCCGATGCGGCTTCCAGTCCCCTGCCTTCCAGCCTGCCGGAATCTCCTGTTTTTCTGCTTCTTCCTCTGTAAATTTTCCATCCGATCCAGAAATCCAGCGTTCCACTAAATATTCTTTTTCCTGCATCAGGCTTCCATCCTGTGCCGCCCGGAAAACAGCAAGTTCTGCGCCTGCCAGATAAATTGCCTCTTCGGATGCCTCTCCTGAGCTTCCCAGCTTGGAAATATAGACAGACTTTGCCCTATTTTCCAGCCCGTAAAGCTGAATTTCAGCAGTTTCTTCGACAATCACCGGCTTCGGTGCTGCTTTCTGATAGCCGCTTGGTGTTTTCGTCTCCACCAGAACGTAATAGCCTTTCTTTCTGTTCGAAGCCAAATCATTTTTCGTCGGATTCAGCGGTAAATAATCAATCCGGTGAATCCCATCGGAGGTATCATAACTGACCAGAGTCCCCTCCGTCTGGTAATTCCAGCGGAAATCATAGCTGTAGCCTGCTTTTCCATCCGGCTGCAGATTTTTCGTTACCTGAACAAGCACCTGCGAACCATTTCCCAGATTCCAGAGCTGACGCACTGATTCGCCCTGTTCTGTCGCCGTTTCTTCCAGTTTTTCAGCGGTATATCCACACCATGCAACCGTGTTAAACCTTGTGTGATATTCTGCATACAGCTCCTGATAGCGGGCTGCAAAGCTGTCGCTTCCTTGGCTGTAGGCTTTCGCATCTTCGGTCTTCCAGCTCGTCACCCGTTTTTCCCGGTCATAGCGCGGTGTTCCATCCGCTTCCATGACAATTCCCTTTTCATCTGTCACTGCCTCGTACAGGGTCAGCTCCGCCGCATATGCATTCGGCAGACATTCTTTTTTTCCATCCTTCTCCTCATATTTGAAAAAGGCGGTTTTTATATGATCCTCCTGCATCGTGATGAGCTGCAGCTTAGAAGTTTCCTGGATTTCCACCTCTATTTGATTTGTCAGATATCCCGGAGGCGTCTCTATTTCCCCGAGAATATAATCGCCTGCCGGAATCCCCTCCCATGCCATTGGCGTCTTTCCGACGGTCCATTTCGCAGTCACTGTCTTTTTCTGGTTTCTCTCATCTAGTACTGTCCAGTTCGCCGGAAGTTCCCCTTTCTTTTCCAGATAATACCCGGACGGATGTGCTTCCAAATCATCACTCGCAACTCTTTTTGCCGGATAGAGCGCTAACACGGCTCCTTCCACACTTGAAAACGTATACCCCCCTTTTCCTTCCTCCCAGATCTTAGAATCCGATTCGTTCAAAATGCGATCATAGTCCCGGACTGGCTGCTGATATTGTTTTGGCGCGTCGATCTTTTCGATCTGCACCGTGATCGGGCGGTTAGTAAGGTACAGCTCCTGTACCTCACAGGTTTCCTCTACCGTAAGACCTGCCGGCATCCGTTTCGCATAACCGGATGGGGCACGCGTCTCCTCTAAAATATACGTTCCCACCGGGACGCGTTTTAAAACGTCCACCTGCCCATCTCTGATCCGTGTATGGAACGGATCGTTTGGCATTTCATCCCCGGTTATCCAGCTGTTTTCCATCAGATACGCCTCACCCTGACGATGGTACAGTGGTCGGTCATCTTCCCGTTTTTCCGGATCATTTCCAATATCATAGAGCGCTGCTTTCAACTGCAGATCCCATGCATTGGCATTGTAAGCTTTGAGAAGATCGCTGTATCGGTAACGCACATAATCGCCATCCCGATCATAAACGGGATATCCTTTGATATAAGTCTGATCGGAACGCTGGTAATAAACCGGCAGCCCATTTTCATTCAAAACCGGATTGACATGGGGCTGCAGCAGACCTCCGTCATATGTCCCGATCGTGTATTCCTGTTCCGTATCAGCATACATCGTTGCCACGCGGCCAGTCTTTATCTTATCCCTGGCAATCACATTTTCATAGCGATCCTTCGATACCCGGACCACCCACACCAATGTTTTGCCGGTTTTCTCCTCCGTCACATATGCCATTCCCGTGTACGGTTCTACCTCGCTGTCCCAGCTTCCGTCTGATGCCAGATGATAGAATTTTGTCCCGGACGGAACGTATTCAAACCGCCTTTCTTTCCGGCTGTACGCCAGTTCTTCATAGCTGGGGCTTACAATTTCCAGAAATGGAACGCCGTCTTTCATCGCATAGATCGGTTCGCCGTCTTTGGGACGCACCAGTTCGCCCTTTTCGTTATAGGCATACCGCACGCCCCGAAGTGTCGTAAATACCTCCAGTGCCCCGAGATCGTAATATAAAATGTCTGTATCTTCGCGTTCAACCCACTTGAGAATCCATCTGCCTTTCCCCTGGTCGTTGAACCGGTCATCCTGCGTATATCGTGTATAATTGTTATTTTCTCCTTTGTTATCTTCCCCCTCTTGTTCTTTATCCTTCACATACAGAAGCCGGTTTCCCGCATAACCTTTCTGCACATACATCCGGATCACATTTCCAAACGAATCGCGCACCACATTGACACCGGCATACGCCCGGTCCTCACTGTCCCCGTTCTTCTTTACCTCGATCGCATCATACAGGCACATCGATGCACCTGGAAGATAGCGGTTAAGTGCGTGCGCCGTATCTGGAACCCGATGCCAGATCGCCTTTCCAGTAAAAACCTGATCCTCATAAATCAGGTCAATCCACTCCCCGGCTTCCTGTTTTGCCCTCAGACTATCCAGCCAGCCCTTTGACCACCCATACCCAAGGAACGTTCCCGACGCATTGTACGCCAGTTCCAGATTTTCAAGACCATAACGGTTCGAAAGCTCGGTCAAAGTTCCCTCTCGCCGATCGCTCAACTCAAACAAAATCTCCGTTTCCTCCTGTTTTACTTTCGCGATTTCCAGCCGGATCGGCGTATTTCCTACATAAATCCGCGCCACATCCCCCCGGTCCTGCGGCTTATTGCCATTTGGCTTCGTTCCATCCGGGTTCTGGACTGCTTCTCCGTTGCTGCTTATCCGGGTTACCATTTCTCCATACACGGCAGCTGCCACCCGCTGACCGCGCTCTCCGTCCCGATAATACGTCACTTCATCCGAATACACTTCCACCGCTATCGGTTTCGTTCTCACGTATCCTTCCGGTGCAGATAATTCACACAACACATAGGCTCCTGCTCCCAGCGGCTGCGGCGTGATCAGATATCCTGTATTCTGGTTGGACGGCAGAGTTTCCCCCAAACCACCAAAATCCTGCAGCGTCGAATAAACCTGGAATGTGCCCGTCCGCGTCCCAAAGGCATCCTGCATCACCACCTGATCGGTTTCACTGCAAATCGGAGTTCCTGCCGGGATTATGCCTGTATATTTTCCTGTATAAGGTGCTTTCCAGGGGTATTTTGACGGAATTAGTGTTTTCAAATCAACCGGCGCGATTTTCTTTGCCCCCATTGCCTCCAAAAATTCCCGGCTGGCTGTCACCTGTGTATCTTTTTCATAAAACTGCACCTCCCCCTCGCTGTACTTCGACGTGTCCCGGCTGGCGGCATAAATAGCGAACACCGCATCATCATGCAGAATATTCTCTCCCGTCTCCGAATCTAGTTTTTCAATCCGAAGCTTTGCAGCATAAAACGTATTCCGGTATTTTCCATCCGCGTAGCCGGTAAATCCCAACGCATCATAGGCGGACTCCGCCGCCGGTTCTGTCACACTGTAAGGCACCAATCCCTGAAAATACCGCCCGTCAAACCCGGTCAGCGCCCCGGTGATTGTCCTGACCTGATCTTTCAGATAAAATCCCGCCGGATTGTTATCATCCGTCTTCTCTCCATACGGATATTCCACTGAATCTGCCCACCCTGCCTGCTCTGAGATCGAACCATAACGGTAATAGCTTTCTACCTTCTCGTTGCTCCGGTACCGGCTGTTTGCATTTTCAGACCGATAAATGTCCTTGTACGGCGCCATTTCCCTCTGAGCGGGCGAAAATCCGCTGTAGGCATAGCTTCCGCCTGGATAGGAGATCGTTCCCTGCCGTTTATCCGCATCCAGACCATACTTATAAATCTCATAATTTCCATCCTGTCCATGTGCGCGGATCACATATTTCCTCAAATCCGCCTGATTTGTATCTCCCCACTCTTCATTCATCCGGATCTGATAGTTCGCCGCCAGCGTTTCCGGCGATGCCGAGGCGTCATATTGATAATCCGCTGACTTTTTTTCCGGAGATACGAGGTTTCCACCTGCCTCATAAACCGACGGGACTTCTATTTCTTTCGGCTGGTCGATCCGATAATGCTGGTTTTTGAAATCTTCCAGTGCTCCCGAATACGGCTGCTGCTCGACTGCCACATAGGTTCCGTAAGGAAGGTATTTCGAAACGCCATAATAATAACCTTCCTCGGATTTTTTTAATTTTTCTGCTGACAACGTTGTTTTGTCCCGATCGGAACCTCCATTTTCCGCGCTGTCCCACTCAATCGCGTATAAATCGTCCAAATCATAGGAGAAAAACGGCTTCAAATATTCCTCTGCTTTTAAAATTGCCTGATGCAAGGCTTCATCATAGATATAATCCGGGTAGCCTTCCTGTCCGCCCGATGCTTGAATGTTCTGCTTCTTTACCTCATCCTTCAAATACCAGTCCATCGCAAACTGACGGACAGCATCCGACCGTTTTGCATTTTCTATGGCTGCTTCCGACGTACGGCTCTGGTTCTGTATCGCCGCATTGTTATGATGCGCCGGATCTTTTATTTCTCCGCCACCGGTTCCAAAAATGCCCGTACGGATCCACGCAAACGGCTTAAAGGATGTATCTGCTGCATCTGCCCGCTGCCATTTATCCCGGTTCGCCACCGCCATCGCATCGAAAAATTTCTCATACTGATAGCCGGAAACTTCCCGTACCGCTCCCGCTCCATCTTCCTTGGTCCGCATGACCGTCTCAAGAAGTCTTGTATATCCCTGATTAACCTCTTTCGAATCCGCGATCTGCCCGTCTTTTCCATATTCATACAGACGTTCCTTTGCCGTCACTGCGCTGCCCCAGACATTGTTATTGACGGAACCAGCCGTCTGGGAATCTTTTTTATGAATTACCTGCGTGAAAATTTTCTGAACCGGAGCAAAGGATTCTCTAAGCAGTGGAAAATTCTTTTTTATCTCCGGCAACGAGACGACTTCCCCATCCCGGTTCATCCACACGATTTCGCCATCCGTATTCCGGTACAGACGTTCCAGATTGGATTTCAAATAGAGCTTAAAGCGGAAATTTGGCAGTGCTGAAGCGACATTTTCGTTTCCTCCCTCTTTTTCCGTAAACGGATCGGTGTGCCCACCTTCCGCATAAGTGTTATGTGCATAGGTGCCCTCCGGTGTCGTCGCTATATTTTTGACGATTTTTATCTTCTGGCGGATCACTCGCTCCAGTACACCCAGCGGTTCTTTCCTTGTCCCGGCATCCTGATAGGTGGTCTCCTGCCCCGGGTACGCCAGTGCCACCGGGACCACATAGGAATCATCCCCTGTCAGGCCGGAACCTCCAGAATCGACATATGCCTTTGCCCGCGCCTGTTTTATCCACGTGTAATAGCTGGAACTGTTCATCTGGTGGCCGGCAAAGAAACCATTTCCCAGCATTGCGGCTTCTTCCTCGTTCAGTGTAACCTTCTTCTCTTTCAATACCGCCTTAAATCCCAGCTCTTCCAGCACGCCTGCATTTGTTTTTTTCACGCCAAAACTGTCGGTAAAATTCGCGTTAACCCGCAGTATGTATCTCCCATCTGCATTCCGGGCTGCTGCCTGATGAACCCATTTTGTCTCCGTTACCTCCCGCTGCTGTGTTTCTGTCTTTTCCCGGTAAACAACTACCTGGATCGGCTGCCCATCCGCATCATACGGAATTTCCCCGGTTTTGTAATAGACATTTACCTCATTTTCCTTCGGAACAATCGTACCATCTCCCTCAATCACAGCATCTGTCTGCAAAAGTGCCGACGCCATCACCTGATTTCCAGCGGTAGTTTCCCTATAATCAGTATACGTTCCAAATGCGTCCCGACCTCGATTATTTGAATATGGTATATACACATAACGCGGACACATTTCCATATTCTCCGGCAGCCACTCTGCCCGGTGAAAAATCAGGCTGTCTTTCTCCGGATCACTTCCCAGTACCATGAAATTCTCCGGTATTCCTAAAATTCCTGCATATACCGTAAATTCAAACGAATCCGAAGACTCTTGCACCGCGTCCAGACCGCCATAGCTGATATATGGATGGGTATGATAAAAATCCAGAACGGAAGTGATCACGTCTCCCACTGTCATTGAGATTCCATCTTTTGTTTTCGGCACCGCAATCGTCTGGACCGGCGAACCATACACCGTTTTTTCTGCCTTTTCTCCCGGTGTCACACCGCTGACGCCGTACACGTCCCGCTCTCCTTCCCGGACGCCCCGGTCAAATACGCCGGTATAGATACTGGAATATGCATTTTCTCCTGCTCCCGGTGTCCTCGGTGTTATTTTCGCATGTCTGCGGAGTACCCGCTCGGCTTTCCCTTTCAAATAACAAAAGTCATCCACATCAAATATCTTTGCCAGCTTGTCCGCATTTTCTTCCTCGGTCATTCCCGTTTCTGCCTGCAAAAGAACGGCTTCCACTGTCTCCGGCACAAGTTCCTGCACCCGGACCTGGCGCATCCACCCCGCCGCATACTCAATCGGAACCTTTTTATTCATCGGCGTGCCATCCGCATTGTACTTTGGATACTGATAGTCGTTCTCTGCCACTGCCAGTTCCCCGGTATAAACTTTTTCATACTCACCTGTCCCAGCTTCCACCGAAACCGTTCCTTTTCCCTCGTCTTTTCGATAAAAGCTCACGCCCTCCGGCAGCCCTGACACCACAATCTCATAAACTCCCTCTTTCGTGTCCTTTGACTCTGCCGAAAAGAAAATTTCATTCGTATCAGCTCCACCATCGCCTGCCTGCTCTTCCCCATACATCTGCATGGAAATATGGGCATATCCTTCTCCCGGTTCCAGGACCGCCGCCTCCAGATCCTGTCCCAGGTTTGTAACTGCGTGAAGTTTATTTCCAACCGAAAGTTCAAAGCCCTCGGATCGGCTTAATTCCTTGACATAATATTCCCCCATCAGAAGTGGGCGTCCAATCCAGGCATTCCCATTCTTTGACGTATTGTTATAATAAATCCGCTCCCAGGCTTTATCTACCGTATAGTCATCGATCGCCGCATCTTGTGTATACAGATTTCCCGGCGCTTTCTTTCGCCATCCATCTGCTGCATCCGCAATCGACCCTTTCGAATAATCATAGGTTCGCCCCGGCGCCTCTGTACATGCCAGAAACGAGGCATCTCCATTTTTATCTGTCGTCGCCACCGCCACCAGATGATTGGCCCGGTAAACTACCCCTGTTTTCCCGTCCGGATGCAGCAGATCTTCTGCTGCAAACAAGCCATACACTGCACCTTCCAGCGTTGCATCCCCCTGTGAGTCCCCAAGCGCATTGTAAGACTCATTTTCGCCCTGTTTCAGATCCAGATCCTTTTTATTGATATGTACCTCGCCCTCTGTCCGGTGATCGTAGATCCTCCAGGCATCTTTCTCGCCGTCTGCCCCATTGCAATGGCTGAAATTGCCAGCACTTCCCGGCTCTATCGCTGAACCCACACTCGCGGAAACAAGCGCCGATTCATAGGCAGGGAAAAATAGTGACTCTGCTGCCGCACCCGCCAGTGTTTCCGTTCTTTGTGACAACTGCGGATTTTGATACAACAAAGAAGGTGAATGCCAGCTTGTATAAAAACCTGCCTCGGTTGTCAATAAATCTGAGCCGGTTGCCATATATCGCCGAATACTTTCACGTTCCGCTTTTTCTGCTTCTTCTAAATCATCATCCGCTTCATCAATAAACACAAAACCTTTCTGGACGCGATTTACCAGACGCTCCGAAATAGATACTTTCATCTCCGAGGCAGTTGCTTCCTTCTTCTCCTGTGTCAATTTTCTGTCTTTTTCATTTATGTCCTGTTCGTTTTCACTTGTCTTATTCCTCTTTCTCCCCGCTTTGTTTCCTGTATCTTGCGATTTTTCTCCTATCTCCGCCTCCGACGGTGTCGCTTTCCCCAGAAGCGCTGCATCCAATGCCGTAAACAGAACCATCCTCTGCGGCAAAACACGCATTTCTAACAGTCCTGGAAATACAGGACTCTTCCCCGCACTTTCTCCATTCTGATTTCCGGAAGCCTCTCCGATGCCCTGACTCCTTCTCACACTCTTCGTTCCCAGCACCACATCACGCGAATATCCGCCTCCAAAGGCTGCATTTGCCCCATGCTCAGATGCATCGGTTGTGATAATCTCAATTGGCAGGTCATCTGCATGTTCATCATGCAGAATATATCCATCCCGCGCTTTAAATTCTTTCCAGGTATAACTGTACTTCATGGAAATGAACTTCTCATACGTCTGCCCACAGTCCTCCTGGCAGCCAGACTTTGCATACGAAGTTTCCCCGTCTGCCCCTGTCGTCGGTCCCGCATCGGGTGTTTCTCCCTCGGAGCCGCCGTCTGACGCGATACCTTCTATCTCCCCTGCATCGACCTCCTCCATTATCCAGTGGAAATGGACGCCCTCAAAGTCTCCGCCCGCCTTTTCTTCACATTCCTCTTCGCACAAAAGCCAGCTATTTGCCAGGCGGATATTTTCTGCCTGCGCCGCCTCAATCTCTTCCTCATTGATGACTTCGCCCTCTTCGTCCTCCTCTTCCTCTGGAACAGGTACAAAGGCCGGTGCCGGATGACCGTCACAGAACGTCTTGTCATAGTGATAACCATGCTCCACCGTCTGGGAGGCGTAGCCATCGCCATCTGTTACCGCCGAACCCACTTGTCTGAAACCATCCCAGAGAACCGGCTCATCCTGATAATGGCTGGCATATGGTTCTCCGCCCTCATACAATTCGGCAGCTCCGTCCCGCTCAGTATTTACCCTGTTCTTATCGTCAAAGCGCTCAAAGAAGCCAAACCGCGCCCCTTCCAGCGCTTTCCCTGTCTCATGATCGTATTTGTACATCTGCAGATTATAGGTGGAAGTAAAATCCTCTTCATGCCTAAATACCTCAAATCGAATGCCTCCCTGCTCCGGTACCGGGGTTGGATCGCCCGCCAATGCAGCAAAATAATTGACCGGAACCATTCCGAGCTCCATCCATGCCATCCGCTGATGAATCCACGGATCACTTTTGGCAGGCGTTCCGCCTCCGTGTGTCCCCGAACAGGTCACACACTCCCAGATTTGAAGCGACTGGTCAATCGCCTCCTCCGCCGAAGCATATCCCCCGCCGCCCGAAGCGTATGGGGTTCCTTCCACCCGGAAACGAATCAGGGCTTTCGACGGTTTTGGATTTGGATTTTTAAATATGATCTGCGAGTCGGTTTTTGTATACGTCCATCCATCGGTCGGAACCGGGCTGAATGAAACACCGTCATTGTTTGAAAATTCAAGCGGTACAGAACGGATAAAATCCCAATCCGAGCCATCCGGCGCAAACGACAGCGTCAGAGTCGCCGCATCTACCTGTTTTGCCGTTCCCAGCGAGGTGCTGGAAGCTATCACATCTGGAATCTTTCCGCCGCCGACACCGGTATTTTCCTTTCCGCTGCCTCCGCCAGACAGCATTCCTCCCATTTGCATGTACGCCTCACTATTTGACGCAGCTGCCTCCAGCCACGGATATTTTGCCCGCACAGCTGGAACATAGAGGATTGTTTTCAGATCTTCCTCGGACACCATCTTGATAATTTCCGGTTTTCCCTGTGCTTTTGCTGCCACATTGATCGCCCGGATAAATGTATTTGCCTTTTCATCCCCCAGCGCTGCTCTGAGCGAGAGCATCGCCCAAAATACATATTTCTGTTCCTGACTGCTCAGCGGAACGGATGCCTGGGAGGGACGGTGTGCTTCATAGAGATCCCCTTTTTCTGCAATTCCCCAGATCGCATAACCGCCCTTATCGATACAATAAAGCTTGTGTCCCAGCAGCGTATCGCCATGGGCTGTCGTCAGTGTTGTCTGCTGACCGCTCGCAGGTGCCGCTTTCGCCGGAAAAACCGGGAATCCTGGCAAAAAAGCCATTCCTCCCAATATAATTGCCAGTACAAACGCCATCCCCCGTTTCACATTCTCTCTGTACCGATACTCCCCCATAAACTTCCTCCTCGTTTTTACTGCCCCGCGCCCCTTAACACCGGCAGTCCCTCGTTTTCTTTATTTTTCAGTTCCCCAAACTGATTTCAGCAGCGAGATAATCCCCTTTTCATACTCCTGTCTTGATATTTCCTGTCGTCCCCACTGTTCTTCTATCTGCCCCATCGGTACCTGTATTTTCTCCCAGGCAGCCTCGGAAATCGTCCCTTCTCCCCGCATACTCAAGGTCAGCGCCAGCACATTGGCAAGACTGTCTGGATCCACTTCATACTCCTTTCTTCTCTGCTCCCGCTCCTTATTCTCATAGCGGTAAAACTCCGTCTCAAAGTCAACCGGATATGTTTTCGCATTTGAAAATAGCGGCAGGCTGGAGGTCGGATCCGTCGCATACCACTGCGTGCCAATCCGCACCAGGCACGCATCATGGAGATATTCCGGCGTGTAGGTCACACACTCCAGCCCTACGATCTGGCATAGGAACTGAAATTCTTCCGCGAAATCCCGGCAGACGCCAACGCCTCCTTCCAAAACCGGGAAATCCTTTGCCTCTTCCGGCGAACCGTAATGATTCTGGTTAAAACCTCCCTCTCCGTTTGCAATCCGGTTATGCACATACAGAAGACGCGTTTTTTCATCCAAATGAATCCAGTCAAAACTATTGACAAATTTCTGCAGTTCTTCGACCGAAGCCCAGCTATAATTTGCTTTCGGTTCTCCCTTCGTATTCCACCCTGGATTTGCTTCCCCCGGATAACGGACTGCCTCTTTCAGGTAATATTCCGGATCGCTGATCTCTGGGTGCTGCTCTGAAAAAATACTTCCATTTCCATAAAAACTCATCTCTCCATTCTGCCACTCCCATCTCAGACTCTCTGTGTCCTTCCATTCACCGCCATGCGTCCCCTGATTGCCTGCATAAGCGCTGAAACCTCCGGCTGCGATCATGGCTGCTGCCAGTACGGCTGTACATCCCGATTTATTGGTTGTTTTCTTATCCTGTTTCATTTTTTATACCCCCATTTTTTATTCTTTTCGTGTCATTCCACTTCATTTTCCTGTTTGCCTCTGTTTTCTTCTCTCCTCCTCTCTCAGCTTCTCGTCTGTACTATTCCGTCCAGCACCCAGGAACCATCTGCATTGACTAAATTCCCATCGGGGGTGTGCGTATTTCGATACAAACGTCCCCTCATTCCATCAGATTTTTCCTGAAAATAGTAACAATGAAACACTCCATTGCTTCCCGGCAGCCAGTTCCAGCCAGTCAGCATACGCCCCTGTGTTCCATCCATTTCCTTCCAGAGATAATATGTGTTTCCATCCACATCCGTATACCAGCCGTTCACCATCCTGCCATCTGCATCAAATCGGAACCAGTCAAACGTACTCTGCCCCTTTGCCGGATCGGCATATGGATTGTGGACAGCCGCCCACTCAGAAGCATAGCTTCTACCGCCCGCTTCAAACTGCCAGCTTCCATCTGCATTCTTCCGCCAGTTTCCAGCTACTACATATTCCGGTATGGCTGCCGCATTCTGCCCGGGGCCTGCCTGTCCTTCTGTCAGATTTCCAATACCCGCTCCTGTCAAATCACTGAACCCCGATGCCGGTCCGGTTGCATTCGCTGCACTGCTTCCTGCCGCTGCCCCCTTTCCAGAAGAAGAGCCTCCACCCAAGCCGCCGCCCGAATGAGAACCTCCGCCCGAATGGGAACCTCCGCTGTATGTCTGATCGACCGCCTCATACTGAATTGTGACTGCCGCCCGGTCCGTGAAGCCACCATCCTCAGTTTTCACGGTCACATATGCCGTATGGCTGCCTGATTTTAAGTATTGACGGTCAAGCTCCTGTATCCAGGAAGCCGTCGTATTGACCGTCACGGTTCCATCCGATGATACATACAGCGAATCATCACTTGCCTGATATGTCACTTTCTGGTTAAACGCCTGCGCCGGAAATACCGACGCTGCCAGCTTTTTCGCACCGGTTCCCGTCCATGCCTCCACCGGACGATAACCTGCCCCCGTCCGGGTGCGTTTGATCTCATATTGCAGCGTTTTCGGTATAAGGCTGATGCCTTCCACACAAATCTTCGATTCGTCCACTGTCCGGAAATCCACCTGTACTCTGCACGATGCCGTCTGCCGGTTTCCAAGCATATCATCGCCGATCACTGTCACCTTCGTCGTGCGGCTGCCGGAAGCTGTCTGTATTTCATACGGTGTATTCACATGTCTGCCCTGATCTGCCGCGATCAGATCCCGGATCCATTTTGCATCCTTTTTCGCCTGCACACCGGCAGACTTATCCTCTCCGTCCACCGAAATCAGTGCTGCGTCACCGACAGTCCACGATATATCTTTCCGGTCAAAATAATCGGGTGTGAAAGACGCACTCAAAACCTGCGGTGCCGTAACCCGGATCGTTTCATCTGGATGTTTCCGATTTCCGTTTAATGTCCGCACCACCTCAAATTTCAACTGATCCTGATTTAGTGCCGCACCTTCATTGGCTACATAGGTCTGATCCTTGATCTGGAACGTAACCTCAATCCGCGCATTTCCCCGGCACGGCTTCCCATCAAAGCTCGCCGCCGGTTTCGTCTCTGCCGTCAACACCGCTACGCCGCCGTTCTGATACCCTGCTCCGTATATATCGCTTCCGATCGCATACTGGTATCCGCGGTCTGCCTGCTCTTTTTCCAGTTTCCGGACTATATCAGTGATAAACGAACTATTTAAATTTACCTGGACTGACGCGCTCTTTTTCGTATAACCACTTTCCTCATCGTCATTTGGAAGTAACGTAATCAAATCTGAATCATCGATACTCCAGCGCACCGATGCATCCGCCACATCATTATTCCGATCCACAATCGCCTGCACCGTCACCGGCTGCACCTGTGTTCCCGCCTGCAGATTTCCATGGATGTACGTCGCAATTAATTTTCCATTTCCATCCATCACGCGTGTGACTTTCGTCGGATGTTTCCGGTTTCCGGTCCGCTCCTGCACCACCTGGAATTTCGTCACGCCCGGCGTCAGCCCGACCGAAACTGCCACCTTTTTATAAACCGCCGACACCTGCGTATTTTCCTCCGGCATCGTAAAACAATACTCGCCGCCGTTTACATAAGTAGTATCTTTCCGGCTCTTCCCACGCGTATACGTCGGAATTCCCTCCATCTGAAAGCGCGCTTTTTCCGCCTGCTTTGCCGAGGTGCTGACCGTCACCGTCTTTCCCGGTGCCACCGCACCTCGGTGTTTTTTATCGAGTGTCCGGTAATACGCGCCATTTCCCCGTGCTTCCAGCACTGCCACATCGTAATAATTCGTTCCATTGGAGACGGTATCGATCTGCGGAATCGTAATCAGATAACCACGGACCGGGCGTCCCGCATCATTTGGTGCAAAATGGTCAAGATCATACCCCACCGACTCCGCATCCATCTCCCCGCCCAGCTCTTCATCCACAATCGAGAGAATCCCCTGTTCCAGTTCTTCATAAAAATATCGCTCGTCCACATCCCGCGTGACACCGCCGGATACCAGCGTGAAGAAATTGTCCTTCGCGTGGGAATATCCGATGTGCGCCGCGTATGTATACTGGTTATCATCTGAAATGCCGCTTCCACAGACATTGTTTGCGATTTTCGCCTCCGTATCCGCAAACAGGTACGCGATGTCATCCCCATATTTAAAATAATTAGCTGGTGCGCGGTATCCGATGAAGGTTCCTCTGTGTCCGGCAGCCCCGGTTCCCGACTGACCGATCATTCCCTCAAACCGCCCCACTTTCAAGTCTCCGCTGATTCGTTCTCCAACGAGTCCTCCGACATTCTGGCTGCCAGAACCGCCGATCGTGCCATTTACATAGGTATTGTAGAGAGCCGCCCCATTCTGAAGCCCCACGATCCCGCCGACAGTCGCATCCGTTCCCTGAATCCGCGAGGTGCTGTTATCCCCGGTGCGGACCTGGCAGTCAATGATACGAGAATCATCCGACGCTTCCCCGGCGATTCCGCCCGCAAGCGCCTGCGCTCCGGCTGCACGTCCCGTCGTTCGGACGGTTACCTGTGCCATTCCGTTTTCCACCGTGCTGCCTTCCATGTGCCCGATCATTCCACCGACCGCTCCGGTTCCTTCCACATCGCCTTTTACCTGACTATTAAAAATCTTGGAATCCTTCGCATTTCCTGCCAAAATTCCCACCTGACGCACTCCTTTGACCGGCTTTCCTGGTTCCAGCGTCAGATTTCGGATCTCCGCCCCATCCAGCGCACCAAAAAATCCAATATTCGGCGAACTGCCTCCTGCAAACCGGAAATTTGAAATCTTATAACCGTTTCCATCCAGATTTGCCGTAAACGGGTGCGTCACCTCCCCTGAAAATTCCGAATCATCCCGGTAATAACCGATCGGATTCCAGTCCATTCCTCCCAGATCGATGTTCGCCGTCAGCTCAAACCATGCGCCCCGGTAATCCCCCACGATCTCTTCTTCCACCTCGCCGTAATCCGGCTGCATGCCAAACGCCGCCAGGAAGCTAAGTCCCATCAGCTGATGTTTCGTGCGTATCTGATACGGTTTTTGTTTCGTTCCAAGTCCATGTGTTCCATCCAGAAAGCTCAAATCCGCCACATCCCAGTTTTCCCAGAGATTTCCGAGGCTGGCGCTGACGCTAACGCGCGGCATGATTAATTGTGAAGGAGTTGCCTCTATGACTTTGGAAGAACGTAATTCAGAGGGAGTTGCCCTCACATCCGCATTCATAAGCTCACTGGACGATGCAGCCAGCTTCTGCCATTCTTTCCGACTTTTTATGGCATCGTCTGTATCATCCAACTTTTCCTTCCTTTCCGAAATAATCCCCAAATCCCAATCCTCAAACACAAACCCACTCGCCGCAAACGCCGGCAGCGTCGCCGACAAAAGCATCGTCGTCATCACCGCAAATGGAATCACTTTTTTCATCTTCTTTTTCCCCATACACGTTCCCCTCTTTCCCCAAACATTAGATTGATTTCCCCTTGTCCAATCTCTTCTCCTAATCAAACTGCCAAACAGCTTCACTCCCGCTTTCCAAGCTCAACAAGTATTCTTTTTTACATCTGTGACAGTGCAAATGCCGGACGTACTCCATATGTCTCACTGTCCGTCCTCACCGGACGCAGACAGCCATTTACCAGATCAACGCCATAAATCTGCTGATTATAAATGAATTTCCCGTTTTCATCCTGCAAATAAAAAGGCGTCCGCAGATAATATCCCTGTGAATAGGCACTGACCTGACTTTGTGGGTTATCATCCCCGGAATCAAACCGCCATAGATATTCCCGGTACGCAAGTGCCTCTTCCAATGACAGGCAGAAAAGCTGGTCGTTCATAAGCTGAAAACCAATATCATGACGCACCAGTTCCCGCCCGGACGTCTGCGAAAATGCACCAGCCGCCGTGCTTCCCATGTACGCGGTCTGGATTCCCGTATGGATCGGTTCCAGACAGAAGCTGCTGTTCTGACTGTTTTTCTGCAGCCATGCGCGCACCTGCGAAGTTTTATAATTATTGTCTTTGCCAAACGAGAAAATCTTCATCTTTTTTCCCGGTGCCGTGTCCACATCCGCCCGGATCACGCGGTCACAGAGAAACAGCGCTGCTTTCCGGTGTTCATTCTGCCAGTCATGGTAATCGTCGTCGATACAGGTAAATGACAAAATCTCTCCGCCCACCTCGCGCAGCTGGACATCGCCCTCCTTCCAGATCACTTTTTCGGGCATTTCACTTTCACTCCAATCCACGCTTCCACAGCGGTCACAGATTTGATCCCCGTTTTCATCCAGGTGCCCCAGCGCCGGAAGGCGCTCTATCTTTTCTTTCTGACATCGTCCGCAGACATACACTGCCCGCCCATTCTTTAAGCAATCATTTTCCTCCCACTCCCATTGGCTCCACTGATGCGTACAAGTACGGTCATCCCAGTTTCTCCGCACCCGGATGCGCGTGATGATATATTCCTTTCCATCCACCGAAAAGGAATCCTCTTCCACCTCAGAATAAACTGCGTCGTATTCCACCCCGATTGTTTTTGCCGACGGTGTAAAATCCTGACCAATCAGATAAAATTCATGCCACGCTGCATCCCCGATCGCAGATACCAGATTCCGGATCCTGGCATCATTTTCCGACTGATTTTGAACGGTCAGACCGGAACCGCTGCCCGATACCGCCGCATCCTCGCGCCCAAATATGGCGCACTCCGCCTCCCATGCACTCTGTTTCCATCGTTCCAGGCGTTTCCGAAGCGCCAGCATGGCGGTATCCTCCTCTGCCCCTATTTCTGGAACCTTGCCGCCTCTTTCATATTTGATATAAATTTTTTCAGTTCCTGTTCCATACAATTCAAATATTTGCGGTGACTGTACCGCTGATTTCCAGATATGCCCGTCGCTCCCTATGATTTGCTCTGGGAAAGATACGTTCAGGGAAGTTCCTTCCAAAACTTTGCCCGTCTGCGTATGAAATATAAGATGATTTGTATTCTCAGCATCTATAAATGAGACGCTGTAGCCGACTATGACAGCTGTTTCTGCCTGTTTCACTGCATTTTCAGCTGCCAGCGCCATTCTAGCGGATGAAAATATCAATATCAGTGATATTCCCAAAATGGTACCATTCCGGCAGCGACACCCTTTATGAGCCCCCATGTTTATTTTTAACAACTCAAACCTCCCCTCAAACCCTTTTCACATCCCTTTTCTTATCCTCTTTCGCAAGTTATATAAGGTTACTGTTCACGCATACGTGCCCAGTAACGGAATTTGCCGTGGCTTCGCATTTA
>ERZ780190.1148-NODE-1148-length-25416-cov-4.663578_pt1 | contig 25416 bp, 21 predicted proteins | sample MGYA00510980_ERZ780190 | MGnify/ENA primary metagenome ERZ780190 (study PRJEB29588, sample SAMEA1972188) | human gut metagenome | biome: human gut; feature: human-associated habitat; material: faeces | place: Denmark | collected 2008/2010 ... | reverse complement strand
GTCCGGTTAGCGCACCTGCTTTGGGAGCAGGGGGTCCCAGGTTCGAATCCTGGTATCCCGACAGAATTAAAAGAATATCAATTAGTTACATACAAAAATATATTCTTTTTAAGTCGATCTTCAAACTGTCTATAATTGTCTTTTAGTTGGTAAATCGTCAATATACAATTAAAAGTAATTATTATGGCAAAACAAAAGTCTATTGTCATCCTACCACGGCTAAAAGATTGTGGTGGCGATTTGAGTAAAACATGGTTCGTAGAGTATTCATGTCGTAATCCTCAAACAGAAGAAATGAAACGTTTCCGGGTCTATAATGGTTTTGCAAAATTAAAGACCAAAGAAGAACGTTACGCATTCGCAGAAAAAATCATAAATGAGATTAAGGAGAAGTTCACTAAGGGGGAAATTCCATTCTTAGGAAAAGAAGTCAGCTATAACGATGAACTATTATATCAGAACATAGCTAAACGATGGGGTAATGAAAGAAAAGGTTTTGTGGGTATACGCACATACCTCTCTGATTTCTTAGCAATAAAAAAAGTAGAAGTAATCCCCCACTCTTTTCAGACTTATAAATCCAAACTACGCATATTCTGTGAATGGGTGGAACAAACCGGTTTAGATAAGCAAAGTATTTGTTTTTTCGAACAGAGTTCAATATGCGAATTTCTATGCTATATTGTAGAAAAGCATGATGTAAGCCAAAGAACAGTAAAAAAGTATACTCAAATATTACATGGTTTCTTCGATTATTTACTAAAAGTAAAAAGAATTATAGATACTAATCCCGTACATGACATACCCAACATGGGAACCATTAAGGATGAAGCAGCCAAACCAATTCCTGACCGAGAACGCCAGCTTTTATCAACGTATATGAAAGAACATGATCCACAATTATGGTTAGTCTGTCAGATGGAGTATTATTGTGCCATCCGTCCAAATGAATGTAGGCAATTACAAATTGGAGATATAGACTTTGACAATCATATTATAACAGTACCTAAAGACATAAGTAAGAACCGATTAACTGAATCAGTAAATATTCCACGTCAATTATATGACTATATATATAAAGTATTAAACCTTGATATACACCCCAAAGAATTCTATATTTTCTCTCATAATGGCATTCCTGGCAAAATAATGTTGGGAAAGAATAATTTTAGATTTAGGTTTGATAGAATACGTGATAAACTCAACATTTCAACTCAATACAAATTATACAGTTTCAAACATACAGGAGGAGTAAAACTTGTAAATGAAGGTATTGATACCTGGGAGCTACAACGTCACTTCCGTCACAAATCTATTGATACTACAGAACGATATATCAGAAGAAACTTTGCTGTGAAAAGTGATAAAATAAGGAATGGCTTTCCCGATATCTAACGTACAACCTACAACCTAAAAGAGGCAACGAACGCTGGCTCTTTTAGGTTATTTATTTCGCCTATACACTACCCCTACTACAATTATCAGAGCTATAATAATATATGCTTTATCTTTATGTAAGTCCCACCATGATAACTCTACGACCTTTTCTTTTTGGCTCAATATAGCATTTACCTTACTATTAATAGTATCTAATCGGTTAGAAAACTGTTGTAAGGTAAGAGATAATGTTTCATTTATTTCCGTTCTTTCCTGTTCTTGCCTGAAAGCAGTGGTAGTACTTTCTTTGACCGGATATTGCTTCCCTGTTGAATCCGGAAGCGACAAGTAAACTGTTTTATTCTCAAATTTCAGCTCACTCAACTTGTCAGTAGTAACCTTAGTTTGCTTACTTACATCAACTCTTAATGATTCAATCATACTTTGAATACGACCGAATTCACCGGAATAGTCAATCTGCTTTTGAGTTTCCATATTGCGAGAAGCCTTGCAGGACGTGAACCATATTGTTGACGTCAGCAATATGGTAAAGTAGATTAATTGTTTCATAATCCCAAGTATTTAATGATCCCATCCACATGAATCTGCACAACCGCCTGTTTGCCCTCACGAGACAAAAGGTATTCAACATCTTCCTTATTATCCTGAAAGAAGTTCTCCGTTAATACGGCCGGACAATTAGTATCACGGCACATGGCAAGGTTTTGTTCCCAGAATAATTTTCCGGGCATAGGCTTGCGAATATTAACGCCTTTCTCTACAGCAGCTTTTGCAAGACAATCAGCCAGACGTTTGCTATTCACCGACGCATTATTACTCACAAACACACTCCACCCTTTTGCATTCATCCATGCCGCACCAGAGCCGGCAGCATTACAATGGATGGAGATCAGTATTGCTTTCTTCCCAGTCTCTCGGTAGATTTCATTAGCCCGCCGGCATCGCTCGGACAAAGGAACATCCGTGTCTTCCTTGACTATCCGTTCAGCGTCAATTCCTAGCTTTCTCAATCCAGATACTACCATATCAGCAATCTCTCTTGTATAAGACCACTCTCTCAATCTTCCATCCGGTGAGCGTTTGCCCGGTGTATTCTCACCGTGACCGTTGTCAATCAATACTTTCATTTCGTTTCCTCCTTTTTTAGTAACCCGTCTGAGGTTCGCGTTCAAGGCATTTCCGCACTTCGCAACGCTTCATATCAGACTCTTTTAATTTTAATTCTGTCTCATGCCGTTTATGGATTTCATCTAAATGGGCAGCTTGTTCTTGCCGGAGTTCTACATAGATAGTATCAATTTTCGCATCCCGTTCGGCAAGGCGTTTCTCCAACCAATCAACCTGTTTACGTTCATTCTCATCTTCCATACTGTCGGCTGTAGCGTCTTCCTTTCGGGCATTCGTTTTTCGGTTAACGTAGAAGTTAACTATCCATTTGATAGCTTCTAAGCCTCCTATTGCTCCCAGTATTGCTAGCCAGTCGTTTAGTTCCATATTCTTATTATAATATTTAAAGCACTACTACACAACAATTTCAATAATTTAAACTAAAATTTATATCTTCTGCTACCCATCTTGTATTGGAAGAATCTGTATCAAAGCAAATACCTGTAAGTCTAATAATGCCATGTCCTAAGTTACCAAAGCTAATTTGTGTATCCCCCGTTACAACTCTCGTGTTTGTGCCTTCTTTATAAACAATAAAATCACTTTGATTTGCAAACTTAATTTCGTATGTTAATATTGCTCTAACAACAAAATAAGGTAATATAATTTGCTTAATAGAACCTTTAGGTACAGTAGGCAACTCTACATAATTGGTATTCATTGCATATTGTTTATCAAACAAATCCCCATAGGCTTTACCATCTGTATCCCAAATTATAGATTTATTAGCAAGATGTCCACTACCATCTTCATTCAAAATAATTTTCCCATTTGCTATAGAAATACTTCCATCTTCAACTTCTACTCTTCCTTTGAATTTATATTTTTTATTAATGGGATCAAGTTCAAACACAATTTTATTATCCACTAGTGCAAAGATTCCCGTCCGCTTTGTCCCGTCGGCGACTGTCAGGCAATCCTTTCCTTGTGCTATCCCGGTAAGGAGCACATTGCCGTTTCCATCAACAGTCTTTGTGCCCGAAAACATTTTAGGAGTAACAATATACTCTTCACCCAATTCCGTTGCATAACCGTTCCACTTTTCAATCCACGGCAAAAGATTTGCGTCCTGACCATCCTTACCCGGCTCCCCCTTTACTCGTATAGGATCACCCCATTCACCTGAATCCGCACTTTCCGACACTTTTTGAGAAATCCAAATAACGGATTCAGTTGAATCCGTATGCCAGCCGTTTGTCGTACCATCTCCGACTGGTATTTCCGGTTCTTCTTCGCTGTCATGATAGGTTATATACACCCTCATTCCATCCTTACCCGGTTCACCGTCGGCACCGGGTGTGCCATCAATTCCATTTGTTCCATCCGTCCCGTCATTACCATCTGCTACCATTAATTCCCATGCCAATCCATTATAAATATAAACCCGACCGTTATCCGTATCACGATACACCCAATTTTTTTGAGGATTAGCAGGCGGAATTGAAGAGTCTCCCTTCCAAACAATATCAAGACCATCAGCCCCATCTTTACCGTTGGCTCCATCCAGACCATTCTTGCCATCCGAACCGTCAACTGTCATAACATACCATGCATCATCTTGATAAACATAGCTTTTTTTGTCGGTGATATTACGGTAATACCAACCGTTTTGGGGGTTGGAAGGATGAGAGGAATATTCTCCTTTATACACCAAGCTAGCTCCATCCTTGCCATTTATACCGTCCGCTCCGTCTATGCCATTGTATCCATCCTTTCCGTCTTGTCCATTTTTACCGTCGGCACCGTCTTTTCCCGGTTCACCTTTCAGATTTTCTTTTGCATCATCAGATAGATTGTCCCAAGTAAGAACAACATCCTTCATAGTACATACGCACTTTTTATTTGATTCGTCCCATATCCATGAAATTGCACCACCGGCAATGTGTCCCGACTTATCCGGTTTAAATAAGGCCGAACCACACCCCAGCTCCGCAGTACCATCCGGATATATACAGTAAGCAACATTCCCCTTACTATCAACTCCCTTTATCATGCCATTCACACAGTAGAAGCCTTTCAATCCTCCACTTCCGGGTATGTCACCACCAACACGAACCTTAACCTTTCCTTCCCAATTCTTACTGTCAAGATCGAACATCACGTCAATGGCTGGTTGTCCTGTTTCGTCGGCATGCATATAGATGGCAGACTGGCGAGCTTTATTCTGTGAATTACCGAACTGGACCAGTTCATCACCTGCAGCGGGAACATTGAGAACATTACCGGATTCATCTTTATCAAATTCAGATAAAGGCACGTGTAAGGTTTTTGTCTCTACATCAACCGATGATACTTCGACATGATAAAGTTTTGTCTTATCTCCTACGAATGTCTGACAGCGCACGAAATCATGCGCAACAATGCTCACATCTTCATCCTCCAACTCGATAAGGTATTCTGTACCATCGTCAGAGATTCGAGCAGACTTTACTTTCCCGTGTCCCTGTGTGATGGCCTGCGCACCGATGATTGCACGTATTTTTGAAATGAACATTTCAAAAACAAGCATAGTCTCACGAACTACGATTGTATCAATCTCCAGTTTCCATTTACCAGTCATGTACTCCCAGAGTTTCCAACCATGTCCTGCAAAGCCGGACATGAAATCTTCCACATACTCTTTTACTCCATTCGCTAATTTTTGTCCTGTCTCTTTCACCGAACAGAGGAAGCCGTAAAATTTACCGTTACTTAATATTGCCATATTTTTTGTATTTATTCATTATATGATGATAGTGGATATATTCTACTGGAGTACTGTGACCACCAGCTATTTCCTTTATAAGTTTCAACTGAATCGTCCGGAACATAAATCTTACAAGCAGCATTGAAACCATAGCCCAGATTTGCGGATGAACATGCAGGTGGGACACTTGAAGAAATCTTCAGATAAATCATAGACTTGCAATCATAGAATAAATCGTTACCAAACGAAGTAACCGAAGCAGGTACTTCCAATCCGGTTAATACGTTACACCCACGAAACATAAGTTTACCTAATAGAGTTAGTCCATTAACAGGTAATATTACAGTCTTCAGACTGGAGCAGTAATCAAAGAAGTTATCCATACTCTCGCTGATTATTTCGTCAGGGAATTCGAAGCTTTCTAAAGAACTGCATTTTTCAAAAATGGACCATCGTAGTTTTAAAGGTTTCATTCTACCACTTTCAAACTCTACTTTCTTTAAATTAGGACAACCTGAAAAAACAGCCTGCTGTATATGTTCAACATATTTAGGAATAGTCATTTCTTCTATCGCTGTCCCTCTGAAAGCTTCAAAAGAAATCTCTGTTACATAGGGAGGTAGTATGAAAGATTTCAAATTAGAGCAATATTTTAATAAACCCGGTTTAATCATTGAGATGGATGTCATGTACTGAAATTCATCAAAGTACATTATTTGAGTATTATTACTGAAAGGAGTACCAAACTGTGAATCTGTTATATTCGCCAATTGCGCTTTAATAATACCAGTACCATCACCATAATTCCCAACCATGTAAGAACCTACGAAATCGTCTTTGAATCGTAGATAAAATTCACCTGTTATATTAAGGACTAACCGATTGAAATAACTGCGAAGAGCTATGGCTGTATCCTCATAACAATTCGTATTAATATGAAGCGTTCCATCAAGAACCGGACGAGGATCATCACCAGCTACACCGGAACTATTAAGTCCAACATAAGTCCCGTCTGCTAGCTTTCCAAGGTTATCAAGCATTTCGGCTCCATTCTCATTATAGGTATATTCCCCGAACACTGCACGTACACGTTTAAGGGCATGCGCTTCTCCCTGTTCCTGCTGTGCATCCATGATCTTTATTAAAAGGTCAACCGGGTTAAGTTTCGGACAATCACTGACAAAGAAGTCCGTAATCTTTCCGGCACAATCATCGACGAGCACTCCCTCCTGTTTCAACAGAGGGAAGTTCTGTAATGTCAAATACCTGTTCGTGGATGGATATTGAACCAGTTCCAGACACCCGCCTTGCGGAAGCCTTATCTGTGTCAGTGACGTTCCATCAGCCCAAACTCTACGTAAATGCGTACACACAGAAAGGTCAAGAGAACCGGCCAATGTGGCTATGTTAGACAAAAGGATAGATTGCAGAGATACACAATCCGAGATAGTAAGTCCCGTGATCGCAATAACAATCCGTTCTGTACGGCTTCCAAGTTCCAGTTCACGCAACATTCTTCCTTTGATGATAAGGTTGCCGTTGACGTTTTTATCATGCCACTTACCAATACTCATTAGCCAACTGGCTCCCTGAATGATATTCTGCTGGTCACCTGTGCCGCCAAGGTCTATTATCATTCTGCATACCTGTCCGGCCTTTGTCCTGCTCCCCTTTACAATTGATGTACCGTTTGCAATAGTGGGATACATATCAATGGCGGGAATGATATCATACGTGATGGCGTTTCCGGCAGCACGAACATTTATTGAATCTGTTCCATTTGCAGAATACTCCCCAAAACTATATTTTGAAGACATATACTGGATGCGCTTTTTCATCCATGCCGTTTCCGCGCTGTATAAATCCCCTAGTTCCTGTGTCAATGGGTCAGTATCATTCGTGTATCGTCCGGCATTCATCATTAGCTTGGCATTCTCATAGCGTTTAGAATCTTCATTCACTGTTACAGCCGGAAAATACTCTTTCACGTTGAGATAGAATTTCTGGTACCATGCATAGACTTTTTCTGCATGAGTACCGGACTTTAAGCCGCCTAATACCTCCATAGCCGACATCATAGAACGCATTCCTGCAGCAAGTTCATCAGGAAACGCCAGTTCTAACAGATTCCAGAACACGGAAGTTTCTCCATTCCATACTGAAGCCCCTGTATCGTAGTTGTCATGCACTTCGACATAATACCCTTTTCGAAGTTGTCCCTGATTGGTGATAGGCATTATTGTATCAAGGTCGTCCTGTCTCCATTTCCATTTACAACCTTCCCCGAAACAATAGGGGTATGTGTTTTTCGCTCGGTTGTCGGTAGCAGCTACAAATTCGGTAAAGTTGTGATGGAATATTGCGTCGGAAATATCAAAATAGGTCTTAGCTTCAGCTCTAAATTTGGCAACACGGGCATTGATGAAAAGCGTATTCAGTTCATCATTTGTTTTTCCTACCAAATCAGCACTTGATAAACCGTACCCCTTATTTACAAGTTGGGATATCAGGTTTATTTGTCCTTCACCTATGTCGGATGGTATGAACCTTTTTTCAGCCGCCTCATAGTAATACAGGTTATACAGGTCAGTGTCACCCGGCTTTGCGATCCAGTATTCTACACCATTCTCTTTATAACCGGATGCGTCAGCATTCAATTCACCCAATGTCCCGTCAAACGGACGGATCCTATTCGAGCAGGAGTAAGCAAGGTTATAGGCAGGGATCCAGTATTTTATATTCTCCGGAAGTCCGCCATCAAGACCAATACTGTTTTCTCCGTTATACTGCCATGACTCCTCGTCCTCGTTATATGTGATTCTGGTCGTATTCCAAGGCACACGGAACAAGGCGGGAAGTGGTGAGTTGTCGGCTCCCTCGATTGAGATGAGACCAGGAAACAAATCGGTATCATAGCCAAAACAATACTTGTCCCCCTTGTCCGGACCACCTGTGAATTCACCCATACAGGTATATACTATTTCCCCCTCGTCATTAAGTTCCTTGCGGAAAGCCATAAAGGGTTCCTGATAGACAGATACGCGGACTTTCGGATCAAGAGCCATTGCTTCATTAGTGAGTCCGAGCTGTTTATACAAATCCGTATATGAATTAACCGAACCAGCCTTGTGGTCTTGCATGGATGATGCCCAGTTTTTCTTGAATGTAACGGACGCACATGCGGGAACGTTATCAAACATGATAAACTTCTTTGTGGTTGTTGACCCGTCAGCATAAGTAATAACAGATTTCGTCTTGTCAACCTTACACTTTTCATTCCATTCCCAGTATTTTTTAGAAGATGTGCCCTGACCACCCATTTCCACATTTGTGATAGACACGTTTCGTTCCGGGCGGTTTACAAATTGTATTTCAAGCGTACCTGTTCTCTTTGCGGTATCATCGTATGAAGGGAATATGTTATCGAATACAAAGACATTCATTTTTGCCCTTATGGCATCGAAGTCTAACTGTGTGGCCATTGCGTCATAAAGATTGTTATTCTCGCTTTCTTCAACCTTTTCATCGGTGCCGGGCAACCAATTGACATAATTCTTATGTACTGCATTGGAACCTAGACCAGTTTCATATATACGGATTCCATAGACATCCACGTCAGCATAGTCAGAACCTATAATTATATCTCCATTCTGCGCCCAATAATCATTTGATTCGTAAAGGAAAGTACGATTCTTTTTTCCATTGATATAAATAGAGCAAAGATTAAATCCGGCATTTCCATACATATTCGGCGAAATGGTCATGGCTATCCTAACACGTACACCATCATCGGTTGGAATTGATTGTAACTCCTCATTTTTAAGAGACTGGCTACACGGCCAGATGTTGTTGGCATAAATATTAAGTCCGGTAAATCCTTGCCCATCCGGTACCGACAAAGTAATAATAGGCTCGGAGTAGTCGGTAACATTATAAATCTTATAATCCAGTTCAATGGTTTTCCCATTACGGGCACTTTCTATTTCAAAAGGCTTGTAACCGATATCCAACAAACTTCCGGCCATCATTCTTAATACACGGTTTCCGTCACTGTCTACAGTCCATCCGTCGTTATTCCAGTTCATGCCTTCCCATTCGGCTGCGATTTGAGAACTGTCTATTTCATTGATAATCTTTTGGTAATTTGACTGACTGTTAGTACGTGTACGCGGGTTCATGTAAAAGACTGATCCGGCTGTAGCGGAAAAGCCGGAAGAGTTGCTCACAGAGAAGATCATAGTATCGGTCAAAGGCTCTCCATTATCCGATACGGCTACAGAGATTTCAAAGTCCGTATCATCGACGGTTTCAATCTCCATTGCATAAGAGAAGCTGTTTTTCGTGTTGGTCGGTATCGTGCTCTCTTCACTGGTATAGACGGTAAGGTCATCCATTTTTATGGAGAACGTACCGCTTGTGGCAGTGGCGTCACCGTCATAGACGGCATATTCGAAAAGCTTGTTGTTCGCCCAGTTGGAAGCCTTATCAGAGAGGCTGTTCACGCACATCAGTTTCACCTGTTCGCCTTCCGATGCACACATGATATTGAAGGATACTGTTTTGGTCTTGATGGTACCATCGGAGTTTTCAAGGTAAACGGATAATTTGTATACACCTGTCTGTCCGGGGTGGTCAATGGAGAAATTCAGGGCGGTATCCGTATAGATAACGTTTCCCAGCACTTGTTCGTAGCCCTTGGCGTAGTTCTCTCCCTCAAGAGTGACTTTGAGTGTCTTGTTTACGTTTCCGGAGATGTAGAGGGGAATAGAAATTGCTCCAGAGTAGAGTGTCCACCACTGGAAGGTATCGGCCTTGACGGACAATGAGGTCATCGTCACGTTATAGGTATAAGCCGGGGTAGTCTGCCCGGTCACCTCACCGGTGATTTTCACCATGATCGAGTTGGCTCCATTCGCCAGATACTCCGCAATGTCTACTTTTGTGGCGGTAATGGAGTTAACCATCAAGGTTTTTATCAGGGTGTAGTCCGTGCTGACGGAGTTCTTGATGAATATCTCGCACTTGCCACGCTCTCCCGTATTCTCATAGGGATCATTATAGCTGTATCGTTCCTGTGAGACGAAGGTGAAGTTGAGAACGCAGGGTTCGCCCTTTTGTGAGGTAAAGGACTTGTCACCGTTATTTTGAACGCGGATATAGTATTGAACTCCGGTTGTGGAGTCAAGACGCTGGTAGATATCGTTGACAGAATCTTGCAAACTGTCTATTTCCTCTGAATGAATTGCGATAACTTCTTTATCCGCATCGGTAAAGTCATTGGTAGATAAATCTTTTCCGCCCACTTTATCTACTTTTTCGTCAATAAGTTCCCGAAGTACGGTATCATCAAAATTTGTCTGATAATCTACCCATTCGCCATTTTTATATTGATACTCCTTATCTGTCTCTTTTACATAGACGACACAGCCTTCTGTCAATCGGTCGGCTGTAATGGCATTCCTTGCGTCAATAGTAGATACCTCCTTATGACCACCTTTACCATAAATGGAATAGTGCGTAGGATATACGTCTCTACTTGTGCCCGGAACAATAGGGGAATATACATTCGTTCCCTTCAATTCTTCACTCATTTCACCTCAATATTTAATACACCCGTTTGGATGCTATTTAAACGATAAATAGTGTAACTCTCTTTGTGCCCGAAAGCGTTTGTAACTTCACGAGTTTCTTCTTTCCAGTCTGTATTACGCAATCCTCCAATCCAGAACTGAATACCGGATACCATAGATGTAGGAAGAATGTAATAAGGATACTTACCACCGGTACAATCGAATACAGTAGAGCCTTGCGTCCGGCCGGCCCATGTACTTGATAAAGCTAAAATCTCATCATTTGTCAATGTTCCGTTTGCAGACACACCGTAATACTTCTTTAGCTTGAATTGGGCGGACACGGACTTGCTGTAAGTCTGGCCGGCAGATACAGAACGAAGAGTATAAGTCGTGTCGGATGTTACTCCTGTGTATTGCTTTGCCCTGATTCCGATTAGCAGTGATTCATTATTGATCGATTGTGATTCAATATCCCGGTCATAAGTCCATGAGAGATTTATAGTCTGTGAGCTGCCTTTCTCATAAGTTCCGCCACCGGATAAAGTCATGGTAAACGGAAATACTTTCGACATCAGTTGTGAGACTTGAGAGAATAAAGCCGTATTAATTGTCCATTCAGAAGTTCCGGCTAATCTGACCAATATATCATCTGTATCAGATACGCTGTCAGCTTCATCAGTTACATTATCAAGTTCACCCAATGTCGCCGCACCACCTGTACCGGTACGCATTTCTTCGATGAATACATCTTCATTCTCTTCTACAATACCATCCCTGAACTCTTCTGATAATAAAGACATCAGCATAGGCTCTACAACTTCCGTTTTGCGAACAACTAACCCATTGTTAGCCTGAATTAACTCCTCTGCGATTAACCCTTTCAAGAACGTTATGATTCCTGCAGCCCGATCATTCTCTGTTTTGCTTAGTTTCTTTTCCAGCTCCTGCTCTATCAAATCGAACAATTCATCGACTGTCGTGAACTTACCTTCCAACTCCTGAAAGTTTATTCCAATCTTTGAAAAATTTCTTTGCAATTTGAGCCGTACATCACGTCCGGTATCATTCGCTCCGTTCCACGGGACTATATTTTCATAATTATTATCCATCACGCACTATGTAAGTTCTAATTCATTTCCATCAAATTCTAACAATAGAATTTGCCAGCACATTCCATATTCAAGAGTATCTGCATCTATAAAATTCAGCATATAGTCAGCAAAGCGATTCGTTTCTAAAGTGCTTTGTTTACGAAGTCGGGCATGTTCAACTTTGACTATGCCCTGGCTTTTATTACGTTCATAACTATAACTCATGAAAGCAAATGAGAAGACTTCTCCCCGTTCGCTTTTCTCTTTCATTCGACGAATTGCTTCATATATTTCCATACTACAAAAGTACCTTCCAGATAAGCCTTAAAAAAGGACAATAAAAACCCCAAGTCCTCACGGATTTTGGGGCTAGTTTCATTTAGTTTTAACTTTAAACTTGTGACAGGAAAGCGTCTCCCGACGCAAATACTCCTCTATAACAAACACATTGCAAATATACTCTCCTTTCTTGCCTTAAAAAAGGACACTAACCACGACTCACATTCCTTTCCATTCTCTCTAATTTTTTAATTCCATCACGAATAGCTCGCGAATCAACAATTAAATCTTTCTCAAGAATAGATTGAAGCAAATCATTGTTCGTATTCAAAAGAACGAATAGTTTACGCAACGTCTCTTCGTCCATAATATGACCGCTAACAGTATATCGGGAAGAAGAAGATACTGAATCATCAGAATAACCACCACTATATTTACCACTTTTAGTACGTACCTGCTCTAAAATTTGTGTAGTGTTCAACATTCGGATTGTTCCATTCTTTTGCGCAACATTGAAAACATCAAGAAATTGGCGCACATGAGGATTCTCTACTCCCTCATGATTGGTCACGAATTCATTTTTATGAACGGGAATAACTCCGGCAACATCATCCGGATTTCCTGTTTTAGTATATCCTTCAACATATTCATCAGAATAACCACCGGACTTCAAGCCCTTCGCTTCATCCCGTTGCTGTTTGGCTACAGCTATCTGTGCCGCACCACTAGCTACAGCTGCCGCAGCTGCAATGGCACCAAGAGCCGGACCAACAATAGGAATACCGGCCATTGCCTTATATGCTTCCATTGCAGCAACAGCAGTACTTGCAGTAATTTGTAAAACCGATACGGCAAATTGTTTGTCTGCATATTTCCTCTTTACCTGATTTAGGGCCTCTTCTTTCTCTTCTTCTAACTTAGTTGTATCCTTCCCGGCTTTCTTGGCGGCTTTTATTTCCTTGTCATATTTATGAGTTACTTTGTTTATTTCTGCATCTTGGAATCCCTGAACAGCAGAAGAAGCACTACTCATTATACTACTCACAGCATTAAAATACTGTTCACTTCCTTCTATCTTTTTCTGAATATATTCATTATTGATTTTATTTTTTGCTATTTCGTATTCTTCCTCTGAAAGCAGCCCTTTTTTATGTTCCTCCTCAAGAGCTTTCAGTTTTAAATCTCTAATATCCTCGGCAGCGTCCAACTCATATTTTTGTATAACAGTAGCCCTATCCTTCGCTCCTTTTTCCTCAATTTTTCTCTTCGATTCTTCATATACAGACGTAAGAAGAGTAACATCCAACCCATTCTTTCGAGCTAGTTCTAATTGAGATTTATAAAAGGATTCCAGTGCTGCCAGTTGTTGGTCAGTGGAAGCCAAACCATTCATCTTGTTAAACTGGCTACTGAAATTCTGAATTTGATTAGCACTATCCCGAATGATCTTAATACGTTTATCACTAATTTGTTGTTCAAGATTGAGAATATTATCCCCTGCCTCTTTTAAGGCTTTGGCTTTGACCTCTCCATTTTGGAATTCAAGTTCAGCAACATCGTTTTTATAATCTTTTGCTATTTCGAGTCTGGAATATAGAGAGGCAATCTCAATAGCTAAAAGGCGATTTTTATAATCTTTTTCTGTCAGCTCACCACTATCATTGAGTTTAGACTGTTCAAGCAGAATATTTTTCTCTCCAGCATTAACAGTATTCAGTCTTCTGTCCCGATATTCTTTAATTAAGTTGAGACGAGTTTCTTCTGACTTTTTTAGAGTATTATAAATTGCGCTTTGTGCCTCACTTTCCAATTTACCCAATTCAGCCAGATGTTTCTTGTCTTTTTCACTTGATTGATACTTTTTGATGATCGCCAGCCTTTCAACCTGAAATTCCAGTTCTTTTTGAAGTGCATCTAACTGATATTCATTCTCAGTCCTGGCTAACGCATCCGAGCTTTTCTGTAACAATAATAATTCTTCTTTATATGCATTTTCTGCATTTTGCAATCGAGTGGTCCACGGTTTCTTGTCTTTGTCATCTGGTGGAGGAGCTCCACCTTCTGTTTTCTTTTCTACTTCTATTTTTATCAATTTCTGACGAGATTCTTCCATGTGTGCATTTAGTAGAGCCACTTCTTTATCAATATCTCTCACTTGATTAACGCCTTTATTTATATATCTATCCAAAACATTGTCAGCCCATGAATCTGTCATTAAACCTAGGGATTGTTTGAATCCATTCAACATATTAGCAGCGCCAGCTTCAATGTCCTCTAAAAAACCATTATCAGGACCATTCTTTAATATATCATTTTTTTGGTCATTTAATTCAGATACTTTCTGTTGAGTTTGTTTTATATCCTCTAATATAAGTAGACTGTCAATATAGGCATTTACAGCAGCAGTAGCTTGCTCTGTATTTATTTTCTCAAGAGTAAGACTACCCAAATATTCAGGAGATAGTTCATTTAATCTTTTTATAGCAGCCTCTCTCTCCTCTTTACTTCTTTTCTCATCCCTAGCTATATTTAAGAAATCCTTAACTGATGCAGCTTCTTGATTTACAATAGAAACAGATCGTCTACGAATATCTTGAAGATTTCTTTCCAAACGTTCACTCTCACTTAACTGTTTATTAGTATCAATAAGTAAACCTATGAGGGATGCACCTATTGTTAGGAGTAATCCCCATGGGTGTGCCTTTGCAACACTATATAAAGTTTTTAGCCCCGTGACAATTTTACCAGTCCAAAGTACTTTAGCTTTATCTGCAATAACTGAAGCATTGACAGCAATAGTATATCCTGCAATGGAAGTTGTTGCAAATATAATGGCATTTTTATATTCACTAAATATGGATACTATTTTAACTAATCCTTTGACTGTAAGACTACCGGTACTCACCATGTATTTCATAACAGGGAGCAACCGTTCTCCAAGTTCGATCCGAATTTCCTTAAAATGTTTCTTAGCTTTATCCAGCTCTGCCTGAACCGTCGTATTTTGTACATTATACTCATTCGTAATACTGGTACCATCAATGAAAGCCTGATTAGCTGTTTCCTGCTCTTTACGGACTTTTTCAACATTGCTAGCTAATGCGCTGATAACTCCTGCCGCTTCGGCACCACTCAACTTCATTTCCTTTAAAACAGGTGCCATTTTATCCATACCACCTAATTTCCCCAAACTAGCAAGGAACTGAAGAACAGCTTCATTAGCATCCGTCTCCATCAGCGTTGTAAATTGCTTAACATCCACTCGAGCTATTTTCGCGTACTTTGCAGGCTCCTGATATAATTTTAAGATCAATCCTTGTAAAGCAGTGCTGGCCATTTCGCTACGAAGCATATTTTGATCGAGTGCCGAAGCAAAGCCCATGACATCAGTAATTGAAAGTTTTGCCTGTTTTGCCACTCCCCCCATGCGCGCACTGAATTCCACCAAATAAGGTTCAGCAGCACTAGAATTTTGTGCGACTTCGTTCACCGCACTACCGATAGCTAACATATTTTCTTTCATTGAACGTTCGCTATCACCAAACATATCTGCCAACTTGCCAATATTCTTGATAGCATCCTGTCCCAGGTCCTCCCCAAGTGCAACATCAATCATATTAGCAGCTTCTACAAACTCTAAAACCTCATTTTTCGCTGTAATTCCAAGCCGCCCGGCATCTCCTGCAAGTTCATTCAATCGTTCACGTGCTGTACGAGTATCCATCTTCTTAAACTCCTCATTCAAACCAGCGACTTGTTCACTCGTCATGCCAGTATATTTGCGTACCTGGCTTTCCGCTTCCTGCATCTGCGCAAATTCATCCACACATTTACGGGCGGTCAAGGTTATTCCGGTCAATGAAGCAATTACACTCGCACCGATGGCAGCATATTTGTTAAACCCACTGGAAAATTTCGACAGAGACATTTCAGTAGAATCAACTTGTCCTCTCAATATTTTCAATCGTTCTTCTACTAAATTCAAATCGCGTTGATATGACAGCCATTTTTCACTATTAGGGATTGAACGATCCATTTGCACTTTCAATGTCCGTGCTCCTTTTCTCAATTCATCATAAGTTAGACCGGTCAGTCCTACAACCTTTTTATGTTCTTTATATTCATTATTAAGCTTATCAAGAGCTGCTTTTTTCTCTATATAAACTGCTGTGTCTTTTTTGCCATCAGTCTCCATTTTAGAAAGTTCGTTTCTTAAAACAGAAATAACGTCTTTCGTTTCAACTAATTTTTGCTTTGCTTCGGCATTATCAATGCGAATAGCTATTCTAAAGTCATTAATACCAATTCCCATAAACTTTTAATTAATACACAAAAATACCTTCTTATTCACCCTCAAAAAAGGACATAAAAAAGGCCCGCACTTGAGTTGCGAGCTTTATGATCTAACTATCCAACCATCGACCATTGTCCAACCATGTACCGCCATCTCTCCATTTCCCATCTGTCAGAATCCACTGTTTTTCTGCTTCTACATCACTAATCCGGATCGGATAGAATGTGCCTTGCCATGCTCCAGACCGTCCATCGGCATTGATAACATCCTCTATCTCTTTACAGACATAACGTTTGTTCCGGATTTCAAATATATTCCGCGTATCATAAACGTTAACATCATAACTCTTTATCTTGATGCCGTGCTTATAATCAATATCGTACATACGTGAATAGAGCATTTTATCTAAATATGCTAACCGTAAATTACCTGTATATGGGGTGTCCTCACAGTTAAAAGAATGAGGGTAATCAATCGTGAAAACTTTAGGATTAAAATCCTTATCATCTCTGCGCTTTACGTAAAGAGTCATCGGTGACATTCCTTTGTAGTATGATACATAAATCTTTTGTTGATTCTTATCTTTTTCCGTAGGGATGTCTTCTCCGCTTTGTATTAACTCATAAATGCCATTACTTTCATCACTGGTACCAATCTTGCTTCCGGATATTTTTGGAACTGTTACAAGTGATCGTTCAGAGTCTGGCATAAATACCGGCTCCATACCACTCTCATAAGTGATCCGTTCTATACCATAGTTCGTCATATCGGAAGGCATAATGTTTAATTTGATTTCATTTTCACTCTGCTCCCGAAGAACATCACCAAACATATTTACTTCATCTGTGTGCCATCCCCTATTCGAATCATCAGGCACCGTAATGTAGTACCGGCAACTATCATGTGTATAAAACAGATAGTTTTTAACAGCCTGATATCCGGATGAGCTAATACTTTCTACAAATTGAGTGAATTCCAGTACTGTATCAAAATCCTTTCGGGTCGCAGAAGAAAGAATGTTTTTATCTATATGCTGTGGCTTGTAATATTCACTGTCAGTCGGTTCTATCAACACATTACTTTGAGAAGGGTCTTTGTCGTTCTCCCCCTCTTCTGTTTCGTATTCATCTACAACTTGCTGAACATGGCAAACCTGTGCATTTTTAAAATATTCTGCCCTGAACAGTATAGAAACCTCTTTCTTTCTATTATTGACAAGAAAACACAGATTAAAAAAACTCTCAAATTCCGTGATGAGTTCATTTATAGTCCATCCGGGAAACATTTTTGCATATTGGTTGGGGTGCCCATTTTGTGGCAAATAGAGCAAATTCCACTCCGAATCTTCCAGCTGATTAGTCAAAACTGTATATCCAAGTGCTTTCATTAACTTTCTAATATAAGCGCAAAGATACGGTTGCAGATAAATATCCACTCCTGTTTCTCTCAAATAGTTGGGAGATATGGTTGGCTTTGAAGTAGTAACAACAGTTACAGCTACCCTCCATCCATTAATCACACCCTTGTCTGTCATTACAGGAGGTATGCAATAATCCACGTCCGGATATATGCGTTTTACCAAGTTATTGATAATGCCTGTTGGTATTTCATCTTCTCCCATATCCAATGATGATACAAGCAAATCATTTCCAATGAAAGAATTCAATTCGGAGTTTCCCGAAGCTATTTGTATGGATACTGTTGAATCTGTCCATCCCGTTATGATTTCCGTACCATTGCAATACACCCGGTTATCAGCGACCAATACAGCCTGTCTCTTGGTCTTTAGTTCGGCGATAGAATTCAATCTGTTCAGATGTTCATATAAGTCTGCATTAATTGAATTACTAAGCTGAAGAGTAATATCATACGTGTACTCCCCATTCTTTGTAAAGAATGGATTCTCACGTTTTACAGAAGTGCTAAAGTCGGCAGGAAGTACCACCGAAGTACCATCAATATATAATTCAGTCATAGTCTGCTATCGTTAATCCCAAACTCAATCCATTGAATCCTCCAAACATAGAATATTCCCATTCTGTCCGCATTTTACTTCCTACAGAAAGATAATTGCAGTATTCATCCTGCCGAATTATTTCTTTCAATATACACATAATTCGCTGCAACTTGGCATAATGGAGCAATTCTTCCTCGTCAGTCTTACTACCGGAAGCAATCTTTTCACAAATAAAGAAGATTACCTGATTATCCTCCTGCCAGTTATCTTTGTTTTTAGAATCTCCTTCCGCATCCGGATAATTAGCACACAGAAACACGCCTGTTTTATCTTTGAGTTTTTTGACCATGTGTTCCTCTTTAACTGCCAGGAAACAACAATCAATCTTATCTTCGCTCTTCTGATTAACTTTAACCTGAAGCTCCACCATTAGTTCTCTGAACCGGATGATATCTATCATAATGCAATTAAGTTATTCTGTTCAACATCTGCCATTTTAAAGGTAAACTCTATAGCTTTCAGGAGACTACGGTTAAAACTACGTTCATAATTCTGTTTTGTCACAATAATAGGGAACCAACTATCTTCATACCAGATATCTACTTCTTGGGCATTCAACAGATTATGCCATAACTTATAATCACTCTGCAGGAAAATAACCCCACTACTAACTGTATATTCATCCTTTGGTTTTACTCCGAATTTACGATCTACACCAAACATCTTCGCCGTATCACTCTCATCATTGCCTTTCATAGTCATACTGCCTACGGTAGTCATTGTTTCCGGCATATCATATACGTTTTTATACCGGAAACGTTGAACCTCTTCATATCTCGTCTGATCTACTAAAAACTTAAAAACGTCACTTCCTTTCACCAATTCATAACTACGGATCATTTCATTTATTTCAGGGAGAATACTTCCTATCCTTTCCATGCCGGCATACAACGTTACAGGCATTTTTTCTCCTTTATGCACATACAACTGTCCCGTGTAAACTGCTCCGGACAAAGTACGAACATTCAATATTACTTTATCACCATCTGTAAACACACTACTTACATACTCCATTGCACCATTGCGTGTCACTTTTTCCCGGACCTCACTTAACCACCCCGGAGCCGATGCTTCTTTTTTTGTTTGTAAACGACTAAACATCACATAACTTTGTGAGTCCTGTGTTCCATTGATGAAGAAAGTAAAGGTACCTGCAGCATTTGTTTGCCAACTTGATTCTCCTGCACACCATACCCCCCATAAGGCCAATTCGCAGAATTTACCAAGTCGCCGCACTCTTACCTGATAATTAGCGTCCGGAACATATTCCTCTTCCAATACCGTTTTTCCTCCATATTTTACGGAGAAAGCAATGGTGGAATCCGTATCTATGATATAATCCAGCATTGTGGCACAGAATTCTTCCGCTCTGGGTCTTTGAATTACATTCATAATCGCATATATTTGTTCTGTTTATCATTCTCCGGCAACAGGTTGTAGGTGACCGTCCCACCATCTCTTGCTTTCTTCATCTCATCAATCCAAACCATAGCATCATCATTCATCCATTCGGATAATAACTTGATATCCTCAATAGATGCAGGATCGCTCTCCATTGCACCACTTGCAGACACATATCCCCTGATTACTCCTGCTGGAATAATTTTCAGTTGCATACGTCTTAGGGTAATACTCATTCCCAATAATGCAACAGCTTTACAAGCTGCAAAATGCGCTTCATTATTTTCTTCCATAGTCAAGAGCGTATCCCATCCGTTTCCATACGCCTTCTTCACATGAAGTAATTGTGCCTCCTTGATGAATGGCAGCAATAACATAAAAGTACGCTCGCTTTTGTCAATAGGAAAATAGGTGTCAAAATCCGCTCCACTGCGTATCAGTAATAGCTGAGACATTTTATAAGCCCGGCTCTCTTTCCATTCCTTAATTTCGGAAGTATTGAGATAACGTATCAAAGCGTCTACCGCTTTATAATAATCTTCCATATGCCGGGCATCATCCCTGTCTAATTGCCATTCCCAAGGGAGCTTTTCACTGTTATCTGTAGCAATTTTGAATTTACGCCCATCATCTTCATGACTTAGATCATTTTTTTGGTACATACGTAATGTAGCCAACAAAGCGATAGGCCGTTGTACTTTCTTTATAAGGTCTTGATCTGCATCCTCTTTTGTCTCTTTATACCAGCCTTCCACTTTTTTGTATAGTTCAACACCAATCAATGCGGAAATTTCCTCTGTTGCCAACTCAATATCAGTTATGATTTTATTGAAATCATTATTTGCATAATAATTCCCAGTCAGTTCCCGTAGTTCCCTACTACCATTATCATCCTTATTGAATATCATACTATATCATTTATTTGTTACGCTTTAATAAAGCATCTGCTTTGTATTTATCATCCAGCAACTTCATCATTACCCGGAGTAATAATGTATCATCCGCTTTTTCTATATTTCCAAAAATTCCGGATTCTGCTACGGAAAACAGAATTCCATTCATTCCCAGACTTTGCTCCTTGGGCGTGTTCACGTCCTGTGTTTCTTTGGTGAAGATGGATTCGAATGAAATCTCTATTCCATCAATAATAAATGTGCCTGTAAGCAAATAGTGACAGAAGAAAGCAAACCATGCATATACTCCCCACTGAACCTGCTTCGGCATCATCCTAATCCTGTTTGAATAGAAATTTATTCGTTCCTGCTTAAATTCTTCCCTGTATTTACCGTCAAAATCAGACTTTCCTATTTTTCCTCCTGGACAACGATAAAGAATACCGCATAAGGCTTGCAATAAAGAAGGGTCCTGTGTATCATTGTAGCCATTCATCATCATAACCGCATTACGGAATTCCCCAAATGTCAAATCACTGCCATGAGAAAGCGGACCTTTATATTGTTTCCATTCAGGTAACAGATTCTTTGTGCTTGAAAAGATTAGTTCAACCTCTTTCCCCCCTTTACCTTCACTCCACATCCATCCCAGCGTCAACGCTAATTCATCAATCAAAACATAATAATCAATGCTGCTCTTTCTCCGGATGCCACGATTGGAAAGAACAAAACGGCACCACTCTCGCTTCACGTCCATTAAAGTTATTTTAGGGCGTTCAATCAATTTCTGACGCAAGCGAAGCAAGTATAACCACTCTGCAGGAAGAACTTCCTCCCAACAATCCGGAAAATCTATCTGTTTGTTATTCATAATTACACCTGATTTGTTGCCCGTTTATCTGACGTTACATTATCCTCTTTATTGATAACCTTGCGATACATACCAACAAAAAGACCTTTCTTATGTGGAAAGTTTATTCGGATTGCATCATTCAGAGCCTCCAACGCTATTTCCTCCGGGATTTGTGTATCAGCCCCATAGAAAATCTTTAATGCGTATAGCATTTGGCTGCCACTGTCACCTTTGCCGTCGATGATGATGTTGGATAACGCAGGATTCAATCCAAAGCCGCTTGTAGTAGAGCTATCAGCTATCCTTGATATTTCCGCCTGTGCTGCGATGTATTTATCTACGTTCATTTCGATTGGCTCGATTTTCCATGATTGCAGGTTTCCGTCCTGATCCACAAAGTCCACACAAGTGAAGAATTTACCTGCATTCTTTTTCCCGGCCATGACATCTGCAATCCTCTTGGTCAGTTCATCCCGCAAACGGTCTATTTCTTCATATATCTGTGCTTCTCTCCATTCTTCGTGCATGGCACGTATCATTTCTTCTTTCTGCCTCCAATATTCTTCCGGCTCATGAACAATGTATGCAGATGCAATCATATTCTCATTTAGATATTGGATTATTTCCGGAAGGGTATTAGCATCCAATAGCCAGGGAATCGAACCATGAAAACTGGAAATCGCATACATATTGCGCCCGAAACTACGCATACTATGATATTTTACAGCGGTTTCCGTAGCTGAAGGATTCCATTTATCGAAGATGCTATACAACATCATCCTCTTGCTGGTATAACTGTCAAAATCCCCAATAAGAAACTGTTTCACATCTTCCAATCTCCGGCTGTCATTCTCCGGCCATACCATCCGGCAATCTGTACTGTGAAGGGCTTCCAAACGGGTTATCCACGGTTTACCGATCCGGATTGATTTGGCTGCATAGTATTTCACAAATACTCCTTTCATGTGATTGTACTCTACAAAAGCATTACGAATATAACTCCGATAATCCCATGTATCAAGCCATTCCTGTATCTCATTATCTATCAACCACTCTTGCACACGTTCGTTGTTGACTACATTCACCCGATAAAGCATCGGACCTTGACCATACATCAAACCTGTTTTGCGATCCAAAATGCCCGGTCCCAGATTATTCTTTTCAAGAATGTCACGTACTGTCTTCGGAAGATTATTATCAATTCCCCAGGGAACAACGCGAACTCCGGCTATTGTCACCGGATCACCATCCCAGTTGGAGGAAGAACCATTAAAAAAACTACTTAGTTCATTGTTACCTAAACTCATATTGATGGCATAGGTACCTACTCCAGCATCAACAAACCGGAAGCCTCCAATTTTCTCCTTTATTTCAGCCATTTCTATTTATATAAATTCTAGTTGTATTTATTATTAATGAGCCACAATATTCTTTCACTATCTCAACTAATTCTGGAATATGTTTTTCTATGATAGAATTAAACCATGGTTTAGGACGTCTCCGCCATTCTCTATCTGTTTTTTTAGTTATGACCCGCGTCCCTCCTTCCATGTTATATCCCTTTCCGACACCTAAATGCACAAATATCCCTTCTTCTCTAAATCTAAATCCAATACTTGTGATTTCTTCACCTCTCTTGGGAGACTTTCCAAAATGTCTATAATTCTGTTTTAGACTTTTTGACAGTTCTTTATCCTCCTCTATGTGAATTCCAATTGATGTTCGAAGCGCACTATCTACTTTTGCTCCCCACGCTCGAATTTTCTTATTGAATAACGCTACAGCTTTTGTATCTTGCTGCCGTTCCCACTGTTGAGTCATTCCTGTATCTCCTTCGATAGTCACATCAAGAGGCCACCTATTATCGGGCATTCTATTATATTTTACCTTTCTATTTTGCTTTTCTTCATACAATCTTTTATTCAATCCCATATATCTTAAACTTTATATGCAAAATTACGTCTGAGTTCGACCTTAAAAAAGGACACAAAAAAGTCCCGACTGTAAATACAATCGGGACTTTTTGTGACTATTTCAAACTCAAAATTTGAAATAGTCATTTAGCAGGAATCAAATTTCTTTCTATATATACTTCCTCATTTAAATCTCCATTTTTCAGAGATTTACCATCTTTACTACTATATTTCAGTTTTTTATCTCCATATTTAATCACATCAGGTGTCATGCCTGTCTCTGATTTAATTTCATCAATGACTAAAAATAATTCGCGTAGGTCTTTTAAACCTGAAAGGAAATAATGTATCTCACTGTCTTTCATCTGAATCTCTTTTCTCGTTTACAACTATTCTTTGGTCATTCAAAGCTAAATCCAATTGATTGCGAAGTTCTATTAGTTCTTCTCTAGCACAAGTGCATATATATTTAGAATATAAAGCAATAGTATATTCTTCCATGCATTTTATACCACCTGAATAACTACAGCTTTTTATAATTTTAAATATCGGATTACTCATAGTTTAACTCCTTTCTCTACATTAGATTGGAGTGCATTTTGCAAACAAGCTATTAATTCAACAACTTCTTCAGCTGTCAATTCACACAATTCATAGTTACCTAGATAACTGATATTATAGTTATATTCTCCTGATTCAGTATCAGTATGTTTACGTTCACTTGTCACAAAGATGTTTTTATTAGTTATAGATTTATCCCGTTTCATAATGTACCTCCTTTCATCATTGAGGCATTGATACGTATATTCACGCGACTTTTACCCACGATGAAATTCATTTCACCATTTTCATCTTTACTCGTCCAGACTTTATCATGTCCGGAAGTAATCAAATCACTAATTTTATTGAAAAATTCTTTGACTTTCTCTGCCTCTACGCATTTGGTGAGGACTTTTTTCCCTTTTTTCATGTTGATGAACTGTTTGACTATTAGGCAGAAAAAAACGGCTGCCATTTCCCGTGTCGTCAAACAGTTCATCAATTAACTCCAGAGAGCAAAAGAAGAATGGGAAAGGCAACCGCCATTTCATATGTATCATTTTCCGAGTATCAGAAAAATGATTAGTAAGGGCATAAAAAAAGCCCTCGAATTTCGTGAGCATTATCCGTTGCTCAATCCGGTATCATTAAGTGATAAACTGTTTGACTCTGCAAATATGAGGATAATATTTGAAAGTGCAAAGAAAAGTGGCATTTTTAGTGCCACTTTTCTTTAATACCTATGTTGTTCCCCCGTAGATGAATTTTCTATTATTAGATTTGAGTAACTCCAGTTATTCTTATCTGTCCATTCCCCTTGTATATATACCATATGTATTTTATACACATAATTAGATTTCACTCCAAAATCATTTTTTGCTGTAAATTTTTGCATTACGTCAAATTCATTCTCCGAAATCTCAGAACCACGATAATCTCCATTAAATTCAACTTCATCTGGAAATTTCATTTTTTCTTTTACTATATCTTCTGACACTATTCCTGCACGTGTCAAGGTTGGCTTATTATCTTCGCATGCTATGCAGGATAATACCAACATTACTAAAATGATAATTTTATTCATTAGATTATATTTAATTGTGTTACAGTCTACGGATTATTTTCCACTCAGTTCTTCTCCTTCGAAAGGATCATTTTCAATAGATTTAATAGATCGCGCCATTATTCCAGACGAAAACATTAACAACAGTACAAATAAATTTTTCTTCATAATATCAGATATTTAATAGTTAATAATGCGAATCAGTAGTTGAACTCTGATTCCTTGTTTTAGAAAATTAGATAAATGAA
>ERZ780190.1128-NODE-1128-length-25720-cov-3.783324_pt1 | contig 25720 bp, 20 predicted proteins | sample MGYA00510980_ERZ780190 | MGnify/ENA primary metagenome ERZ780190 (study PRJEB29588, sample SAMEA1972188) | human gut metagenome | biome: human gut; feature: human-associated habitat; material: faeces | place: Denmark | collected 2008/2010 ... | reverse complement strand
GACAAACGGTTTTCAAGACCGCCTCGTTATGACCACTTCGATATCTCTCCATATTTGTAAGGTTGCAGTGTGTGGCAGTTCTCACTTTCCAGCCGTCTGCCTCAAACGCTGCTTTGCAAGTATACCACTGTAACCATTCATTCGTCAAGCACTTTTTTTCCTTTTTCGAAAATATTTGCCGGAATGTAATTAATAGCAATCATTATTGCCCAATCTTAAGATTTGGAACGGCATTCAAATCCAAACCACTGCGTGTTCCTGCCATGTATTCATAATATCCCTGAACAGCGATCATCGCAGCATTGTCTGTGCAAAAAATTGGCGATGGATAGCACAACTCTATTCCCTCTTGCTGACATCTCTCTGTCATTGCTGCTCGAAGGGCAGAATTAGACGCAACACCTCCGGCAACTGCAATACGGTTTTCTCCAAGCTGCTTTGCTGCACGAATCCCTCTTTCTACCAGTACATCCACAACTGCTTGTTGAAACGATGCCGCTACATCCGCACGATTCACTTCTATTTGTTTCATTTCACATCCATTGAGATAATTAAGCACCGCCGACTTCACGCCGGAAAAACTAAAGTCAAATGCCGATCCATCTACTTTAGCACGCGGGAAATCAATTGCCTGCGGATTTCCTTCCTTGGCAAGTTTGTCGATCTTCGGTCCTCCCGGATAACCTAATCCGATAGCCCTTGCTACTTTATCAAAAGCTTCCCCGGCAGCATCATCATGTGTACAGCCGATCACCTCAAATTCCGTATAACTATGCACCTGCACCAAATGCGTATGGCCACCGGATACGACAAGGCAAAGAAACGGTGGCTCTAGTTCTTGGTGTTCAATGTAATTAGCAGCAATATGCCCCTCGATATGGTGCACTCCAACTAATGGCTTTCCTGCAGCATAGGCGATTGCTTTTGCCGCACCAACTCCTACCAAAAGTGCTCCAACCAGACCCGGTCCATAGGTCACACTGACCGCTGTAATGTCTTCCAATGTAACTTTGGCCTGCTTTAATGCATCTTCAATCACATAGTTGATGCGTTCTATATGCTTTCTGGAAGCAATCTCCGGCACCACACCACCATATAAGGTATGAATGTCTATCTGCGAGGAGATCACGTTCGACAATACCTCTCTGCCATTACGCACAACCGAGGCTGCTGTTTCATCGCATGAACTCTCAATTCCTAATATTAATACATCCTGTTCCATTGTTAATTATCTCCTAATGTCGCTATTTCCTCTTTGTCGGTCGTCTGCTCCCAACCCAAGATACGCCATTTTCCTTTGGCATCCTTGCGGCAGAGAAATTTTTCATATATCTGCATACGTTTCTGCTTTGCTTTCGTCAAAGTTCCGGTAATGACCGTTGCACATTCCCTTTTATTGATCGTTGTGTACTCGATGCTGCCTGCCGGCTGCACTACATATGTAGAAATCGTTTGTTCTTTCTTTTTGTAACTTTTCCGCTCCTTTGCCAGGCGCTTATGCATCTTCTCCCACGCATTGTCTTTGACGTCCAGTAATTCTGTATCATACAATTTACGCAGCTGCTTTAACAATTTGTTATATTCTTTATCAGTCAGAGTTGTGTTGTATAAACATTTATTATATCTCCAATATAACTTCAACACTTCCGTTGGCGTTTCCGGATAACCATTATCCAAATCTTTACTCATCAGCTTATCAACTTCCGTTGTCGAGCTTTTACTTTCTCTGCTCCCACTGATCTTGCCGTTACTGATCATATAAAATATCGTTAAAACAACTACAGCAAGACACACCAGCGCTACAAAAGTAATGCCAATCTTTTTCTTGTTCATGCTGCTTCCTCCATTTCCATGAAGTTGTCTCTCTATCGACTCCTGCGAAAACTTCACATCTGTTGCCATAGTCTGTTTTCTTTATTGTACACAGGTGATCGTCAAATATCAATCCTCAAATTCCAAGGTACAACTCATTCCATCTTTGCCTGCCACTGCATTTGGAAAGATCTTGCATACTTCCCGCATGTAATTTTGCGGATACAGTAACGATGGGCTGTAATGCGTCAGCCAAAGTTCCTTAACCTCAGCTTCTTTTGCCGTCTGTGCAGCCTCCAAAAACATCATATGCTTATTTTCTACCGCTTTAGCTTTCTTTTCTTTGTCACCGTACATTCCTTCGCAGATCAACAAATCTGACATGGAAGCATTCTTGGTAAGGCCGGCTGTTGGTCTGGTGTCTGTACAATATGTAACTTTCAGTCCCTTTCTAGGGGCACCAAGCACCATGTCCGGTGTATAAATGCCCTCTGGCGATTCCACCGTCTCTCCATGCTGAAGCCGGTTCCAATACTGTACCGGGATTCCCTGCTCTTTAGCACGCTCCGGGAAAAAGCGCCCACCACGCGGAATTTCTATCGTATATCCATAACAGGTGACATTGTGATTCACACGAAAGGCATGCAGATGATATCCATTACATTCCAAATCCTGCTCTTTGTCCGTCAATTCGATATATTGCAATTCAAAGGGTAACCCCTGCGCGATCACTAATAGGGATTCTACCACTTTCTGCAGACCACGTGGTCCGATCAGAGTCACCGGCTCTTTGCGTTCTGCATTGCCCATAGACAAAAGCAGTCCCGGCAGCCCGCTGATATGATCGCCATGATAATGTGTAAAGCAGATGGTATCGATCGGATGAAAGCTCCATCCTCTTTCACGGATCGCCACCTGCGTCCCCTCTCCGCAGTCTATAAGCAGGCTGCTGCCGCCGAATCGAGCCATAAGCGCTGTCAACGCCCTGCCCGGAAGCGGCATCATTCCGCTAGTTCCTAACAAGCACAAATCTAACATTACTGTTTTCCTTCCTATCTTCCAAGGTCTCTTATCCGGCTGCTCCGATCATTTCTGCACTTTCGCAGACTCCGATATTCTTATAATTCCGTCACTTCACTGACATCAGGTGGAATTACAAATTGCGCCGTAATACGGTCATAGCACTCTTCGCATAATACAAAAGAATGCAATTTCATATCTTTTTTGGAAAAGAATCCCCATTGTTTTTTTGCCTCAAAAGCATCTTCTAACAACACATCATGTTGCATCTTCAGTTTTTTTCCGCATGCGTTGCAATACATCATTCTCATCCTTTCTGCTCATTACATTATACATTGATCCGCCTTTTTACATTTACTGTGCCTGCTGTTTTACAACGTCAGTATACTGTGTCCGCAATGTAATGTACAGTGGTAATCTCTGTCAATTGTTCTGCCGTATCCCGCCTAACATATCAATTGTTTGTGATTTGATGTTCTAATAGCAGCGCATCCTCTTTCGGCTGCGAATAATATTTCTTTCTTATTCCGATCTGCACAAAACCCATTTGATGATAACAGTGTATTGCTGCTGTATTGGAAGCCCGCACCTCCAATAGAATACGTTTCACACCACGATGTTCGCACTCTGTTATTGCCATACCTAATAATTGTGTCGCAATACCTTGGGAACGCTGCTCCGGTGCTACGGCAATATGGCATAGATCCGCATCTTCCATGGAACACCATAATCCACAAAATCCAACGATTGCCGATCCGCTATCCGCAACCAGATAGATCGTATCTTCTCTATGAACAGCTTTAATAAATTCCTCCTGCTGCCAAGGTTTTGCAAAGCTGGCAGCATCGATCCTGCACACATCACCAACGTCCTCGTCTGTCATGTACCGAATTCTATTTTGGCTATTCATCCCTGTCATGCTTTTCTCCTGCGGCAAGCCTTGCTTCTCGCTCACGCTCCGCTTGTGATTTACGAAGATAATCCGGCCGGAACGCTTCGGCAGATACTATCTTTCCTTCGTCATAATAACGTGCGCCTAAAACAGCTACCGAAGCAGCACTCTGTCTGTTCATATGAGCCGGTGCTTCCTGCCACGCTACGTTAAGTCCCTGTTGCAATGCCTCGCGGTGCACCGGAACGCCATCTCCCAAAACGGTAACAGGATCCCCCAGATCATTTAACTCCGTAATATAGTCTTCAATGGAAACTGCTTTTTGTCCGGTCACGCACTCCAATAACATATCCCCGACACGGTAAACTCCTGCATAAACCTGATTACGTCTTGCATCCATCATCGGGCAGATATTTCCCTCTCTGCCTGCCAGTCGAAATGCCAGTGCCTCCAATGTTGTGATCGGAACGATCGGTTTGTGTAGCGCCAGCCCTAACCCCTTAGCTGTCGCAGCCCCGATCCTGAGTCCGGTAAAAGAACCCGGACCAGAGGTTGTTGCTATGGCATCGATTTTTTTGAGGTCGATACCGGACATCGTAACTACTTGGTCGATCATTGGCAGTAAGGTCTGCGAATGTGTCTGCTTATTATTGACTGTAAATTCTGCTACTATCGTGTCATCTGCAAACACTGCGGCTGATGCCACCAATCCCGAACTTTCTATTGCTAATAATTTCACTGCGAACCTCCTTCTAAGCCCGTCACCTGTATGCGTCGGAAATCAAACCCTTTATCCAACTCTTTGGTGATGGTAACCTCAACGCATTGTTCCGGCAAAATGTCACGAATAAGCTCTGCCCACTCGATCAAGCATACGCCATCGCCAAAAAAGTAATCTTCATAACCGATCTCATCCATTTCCTCTACATCGGCTATGCGATATACATCAAAATGATATAACGGAAGACGTCCGCTTTCATAAATCTGTATGATCGTAAAGGTCGGACTGTTCACCGGTTCTTCCACGCCCAATCCTGCCGCAAACCCTTTGGTAAAAACCGTTTTACCAACGCCAAGATCTCCATGCAGTAATACGATCGTTCCCGCCTCACACTGTTGCGCGATCCTGTTGCCGATCTCCCATGTCTCTTTCTCCGAATTACTCTCCATGCTTTGTGTCATCGATCTGTTCCTCCTGTGTCGGTTCATAATCCTTATAGGCAGCTCTTCGCTCCTCCACCAGAGCACATACCTCATCATAGCAGTCCGCTAACTGTTCCTTTGGAAAAATAAACGCTCGAACCTGTGACATGTATAGGTAAAGTGCTGATTTTGTCTTCACCGTCTTGCGAATTTCATACCAGTGCACTTTTGCCTCCTGCTGCCCCTGCGACACAATAATGCCGTCCTCAGATATACAATAGTGTAGTACCGCATTGATCGCCTCATTCTGTTTCTTTTGCTTCCAAGCCTTCTGATATAACATGACCGGCTGCACAATGGTGAACAGACAGCCAATAATGATCAGTGCGATAAACGCCGTGCGATCCAACGTCTGATAACGTGCCGCACAGATCACCCAGCTGCCAAGGCTGATCAATACGCCAACCGCGCCGGACACGCTGCAATACGTATGACGCATCGAAAATCGATATAATTCACCTGTCGTAAGATCAATGTTAAACTCTAATTCTTTCATATGATATCTCATTCCTTTCAACTTGCTTAAAAAGACAAAGCCAGCGCTTTGCTTTTGCCACGCAATATAACAGCAATTTCCTATCAATTGTAAAAAAGCATTCGCCATCTTATTATAACAGAACACGTCCAAAAAACAATACACGCGGATACAGGAATATGATATAATGACTCCAAAATCCAGATGCTACGCATCTGCCGCGCATTGCGCTTTATGATTTTGTCGTTCACAAATTCTGCGCAAGTGAACAAGCTCCCTTGCGTTGCGAATTTGTGATATAATGAGCAAATAGGCTTGTGAAACAAGCGAATAAGCTCTGAAACAGCGGATTTGCGAGTTTGAAAGAGGCTAATTAATGTATGATATAATATAATGTATTTTGGAGGAATGTGAATGAGGGATGATGAAAAGAAAGTGTTACTACAACAACAGATCGAACAAGAAATCGATTTTGATAAATTAACAGAATTTTGTGAACATCTGACGGATGCCGTACAGGAAATATTTCGTTCATGCGGTTTATATTTTCGTATTTTTTCCAGAGTGAAATCGACAGATTCTATTGCCAACAAACTGATCAGACGTCAATACGGGACCGAACAAAATCCCAAAAAACTACAGGATTTGATCGGCATACGTGTCGTTTTGTATTATTATGATGATCTTAGCATCTGCCGTGATATTATGGAGAGTACCTTTCAGATGTTAGACCATTGGTCTCGCACCAATGCCACTGCCAATGAATTTAAGGCAACCAAGATCAACGGTGTATTCCGTTTCCCATCGGAATATTTCAAAGTCTACAAAAAGGACATGTGGACGCTGCCTATTGATACAACCTTTGAGATTCAATTTCGTACCGTATTTTTTGAGGGATGGCACGAAATTGAACATGATATGCGTTACAAAAGTCTCCTGTCAGACAATGAATTTTGGCGTGGCAGCGAAGAATTGTCTCGCATTTTGAACTGCATCCTCGCCAACTTGGAACTAAGTGACTGGTCACTTGTCCAGTTATTTGAACAACTCTCTTATAACCATTACAAAAATGCCAACTGGGAATTGATGCTAAAAAGCAAATTCCGAATCCATATGGATGATAACAGCGAACTTGATCCTGCAATTTTGGAACTGTTTGACCGGAACAAGGAGATTGCAAAACAGTTTTTCAAATGCAAACGCAAGGATCTGATCCGCGAACTGCTCAAACTGGATGCGCCACAGCCTAGTTATAACCTGATCGTCAAGCTTTTGAATGACAGTAAGATCCATAATGAGGAGGTCGCAGCCATCTGTGACAAACTTCCTATTATCCGTGATGAGAAAATGCGTTCGCGTTCTCACTTTGCAAGACTGGATTCTGCGGTATTGTTCCATCTGGAAACCTATTTATTGCATAAAGAAGTCAGATCACTTGCGTCCGAATTTACAAACGCATCAAATATCATTTATAAATGGGCTCGTTTTAAGTTGAATCCTGTTTTTGAAGATATGCCTGAGGAACTATGTTCTTATCAGAACAAACTGCCAGGCTACCAATTAAAGATTGATTATCGACCGAAAGATATGACATTTTCCATGAAGTTAAATCACATAGACAGCAAACAGATCGGTACATTATGGCATATTCATTCTTCTGTTGCTATGTTGAGTGATGACAAACTTCATTTTTATCATATGACATCTCGCGATATGCCACACGGTGCTTCGCACCAGATCAGTTTTAGCAAACCATCTTTCATGAATGATCTTTCTTCAAAGGTAGGTTTCGTTGACGTTGTCAGACTTGGCACAAAGGCACAATTTATAACTACGCCGGAAGATTTTACTTCTTACTGCGAACTGGTAAAAGATCCAAATCGCCACCTGCCACTGATCGCCATCGTCCAGCAAAATACACAGTCTTCTGCGGAGGGCAGTGAGTTTACGGATGGCTATGATATGAATACCTTTACGATCAATGGAACGAGACTTGCAAAAGTTGTAGGTCAATACGCTCACGTAGTCATGATCGACCAAAGCCTTGCCACACCATTTGCAGACAAAATGGATGCGAATATCAGGGAACCTTATGGCTGTATCGTTATCTTTTGGCCGGAGGAGCAGAAGCGCACACCGGATATATTCACCAAAGATGATGTATGTCATGCGGAATTTGACTTTAACCGTTTTGCTTTCCACGATAATAATATTTCAGAGAAGGCATTTCGCCATAAACTCGTACAGGTGATCAAAGACGACAATGTTAATCACTAATACTGTTATTCTTACAACTGCAAAACCGCTGGAACGGATAACGCTCCAGCGGTTTTGATTTTAATTTTTATGATGATCTATCTCTGTCGCAAAAATAGGCTTATGACTCTTTACCCTTTATGAAATAAAGTGCCAACCGGCTTGTCTTCAAAAAGCTCGTACAATTTCTTAGGGTGCTGCCCATTCATCAACACAACATCAATATCGGATTCGTATGCAATTTCCACAGCATGAATCTTCGTTGCCATGCCGCCAGTGCCAAATTTTGTTCCGGCGCCGCCTGCAACCGCATGAATATCTTCACTGATCTCTCGAACAACCGGGATCATCTTGGCATCCGGATTTTGACGCGGGTCACTGTCATACAGTCCATCTATGTCTGACATGATGATAAGAAGATCTGCATTGGCGATCGTTGCCACGACAGCTGCCAACGAATCATTCTCGCCCATTTCCAACTCCAACTCATCAATGGCAACCGTATCATTTTCATTGACAACCGGGATCACTCCCTGTGAGATCAAACGTTCCAACGCATTTTCCACATTTTTACGGCGATCCTCTAACAATATATATTTCGTCAACAATAGCTGTGCCACCGTTATACTGTATTCAGAAAACAAGTTGTCATATAAATACATTAGCTCACATTGCCCTACTGCGGCACAAGCCTGTTTCCCGGGTGTGTCTTTAGGTCTGTCCATCAAGCCAAGCTTACCCATACCAAGACCAATCGCACCGCTGGAAACCAAGATCACCTCGTGCCCTGCATTTTGCAGATCGGCAAGTGTCTTGACGAGCTGCTCCACGCGCCGTATGTTTAATCTTCCGGTACGATGTGTTAATGTCGAGGTTCCCACCTTGACGACAATTCGTTTTCTCTCACTAATCGGTATCATTTTGCCCTCCATAACATTTGGATTTTCATGCTTTTTATTGTATTCGTATTGACAAAATATTGCAACTTATTTTTGTGTGTCATCATACATATCCTGCAGCCCCTTCTTCAAGCTGCTAATATCAAGCATAGCCTGTGACGCCTGTTGTTTCTGCTGTTTTGGTTTCTTTTGTTTCTTTGGCCTCGTTATCTTCTTTTGCTTTGTTTTGACAGCAGACTCCTCCTGTGGCGTGTCAACCGCAGACAATATGGTATCCACTGCTTTCGAACGAAGATTTCCTAATCTACGCAATGCTGTCGGCAGCAGATCCGGCATACGCCGATTCCATATATCCAAGAACCAAAGAATTGTCATTGCCATCAGCAGATATAACGTCAGATCACGCTTTGCGGCATTCCGCTGTGGTGTCGTATCAAAACAGCCCTCTAATGAATTGATCGAACGTCCTGATACCGACGCGATCAATTCATTCAATGCCGTATCTGTCGTGTCATAACGATATTCGGCAGAATATTGCATCGTCAACTGCGTATTGGTGTTATCTAGTATTTTCTTTCCATTACTGCGGCGGACATTGATCTGGTAGACACCTACATCAGAAAGCGGAATCTCACCCTCATAACGGCTGCCGGAAACAGAATGTAACGTCACAGTATTCGTTTTCCCGTCCGCATCATCATAAACTGCGGTAACTTGATCGTCACCACTAACTTTTGCATTGGTATACTCGATCACACCGGCACTCCCCTCCTGCCGTGCCGTTACGGTAATGCCCTGATGATTCTGTTCCCCTATCGTCTGGTTGATCAATCCGCGCCAAAACGCCGGATAATCCTCCCACTGTGCATAATTAGCTGTCCACTCGTTTACTACATCTGTAGTAAACGCCGCTGTTGTCCCCAAGCCATACTGCCACGTTGCTAAGATCGGACTTTCTTTTTTATCATCCATCAATACTGCTGTCGCATTCGACTTCAATGTCGTTCCTACATATCCAAGCATCTCCGGGAAACCACCTTCTCCGAGCTGCTCTAATATGTCACTGTTCGCCGTTATGACCGGTGTAAAAGTCTTGTTGACCAAATATTCTCCCTGCGACAAAAATACTTCCTGAGCAAAAATCCTGCTCAGTCCGGTGCCCGCATTCGTTTGATAGAAACGCCCCTTTCCTTTGTCTGCTAAGGTGCGCAGAATATTTACGTCGGCATCCGACCCTACCGCTACTGTCGATAAGGTTATCTTATGATCATTCATGTCCTTAAGCAGATCGTCATACCCATGGTACGTATCCTGTCCATCAGTCAGCAAAACGATATGTTTGATCTGCGCATCATTTGTGCTCACCTTGGTCATTTGCTCATAAGCCTCTTTCAATGCAGGATAAATACTGGTGCCGCCGCCATCTTTAATGCCATATATCTTGCTTAGGACATCATCTCGGTCTGTAAGCCGGATCGGTTTAACCTGCCAATGATAGCCATCGTCAAATGATTCTATACCAACGATATCTGTACTGCGCAGGTTATTGACTGCAGCTGCGGCCGCTTCTTTCGCATACTCTAACTTACTTTTGCCTCCGTCGGACGCATCCGTCATACTTCCGGAATGGTCGATCACTAACGTCATCGCAAGTTTTGGCGAGTCCTTGTCGCCCTTGATCTCCATATTGACCGGAAGCACCTTTTCTAAGGCAGTATCCCGATATGCACCAAGCGCAAAACTTTGATCTCCACCGATCGCGATCAACCCTCCGGCATAATCCTTGACATAGGTTGTGATATGATCCATAAATCCGCTCTTTAGATCGTCTGCATATACATTTTCCAGTAAAATAGAGCTATATTCCCGCATCTTTTTAAGCGTATCCGGGGCGAAAGATGGCGTCACTACGTCATAATTGATGCCAGCTGCCTGCAATACCTTTTGAAATTGCTTACTTTCTCCGCTTTTTCCTTCGATGAGCAGCACCTTTTTTTGCTCGGTCGCTTTCGTATAAGCAACATACTCATTATTAGCCTGTATCGTATCTTTCTCCGGAACGATCACCGCCCGGTAATTGGTAAATCCTGTCTGTTTTCGCTGATCCTGAAAGGTAAAATGATTGGTTCCTTTTTGTATAGTGACATGCTCCTGTCTGCGAAGCTTCGTGTCATTATATAATTGCAGAACAGCATTAGTCGCAACATTACCGTTTACTTCGATCTCTACAGTAAAACGCTCTCCCGGTGTAATCTGTTCCGGTACGGTCATGTCCGATAACCAAACTTCCTTGTCCGGAGTACAATCCTGTTGTAACACCTGTAATTCCACATTTCCTGCCTGTAAACTGCTGCTCATTTTACGCACATCGCCACTATTTTGTCTGCCATCTGTTAGTAAAACAATGCGCTTTCCATCCCTGTCCGAGAAAAGGGACATTGCTGTCTGAAGTCCTTTTTCAATATTGGTTTCCGTTTCTACCCGGACCGAATTAAGTTCTGTAAACTTCACCGTATCCGACACGAACTGTTCTACATTCGCATCTCCTCCAAAAGCAACTACTCCGGCACGATCTTTTGACGGCAGCTTCTTAAGTTCATCTCTTATCTGCTGCACCATTTCACTGCGTTTTCCAGCAAAACTCTGCGACACATCCACCACAAAAACGGTCGTTGTACTGTCCGAAATATGGGACATAGATATTCCGATAAATGCGGCGGTCAATCCGGCAAATAATAGAATACGGCATGCGATTGTGGATACTTTATTAAATCGATTCGTTGAATTTGTTCGACGTCTATATACGATCCATTCCACACACACCAATAACAACACAATAAGGATCAGTGGTCTTACAAGCATCCTCTTGCCATACAGTTTGCTGACATTTTCCGTTGTCACAGTCTGTTTTCTGCCATTTTGTGTGATGTGTACCCGATTCGTGCACTTAGATTCCTTCTCAGGAAATGTCACCGCAAAATATTTGGTGGATCTCTTTGTGTCCGTTACCGTCATATGGTATAGACCGGCCATCCTCGTATCGGTATATACTGCCTGCCCCTGTGCATTTTGATCAGTAACTGTCTGTCCTGCCGGATCTTGCCAGCGGATAGCTGCCTGCTTACCACTGCCAAGCTGCAGGGTGACCGTATCTCCCGGCTCGTACGATGCTGCATCAAAAGACATCGTCTGCTCTGCCTGCGCCAAAATCCCCTGTACTAACACCGGAAATTCCATTTGCAGAGGAAGGTCCGAATTGTGCAGATCGAAACCAAGCACCGCAACAACGCGATCTTGAAGCTTTCCAAGATAGCCAACACACTGATTTCTTTCCCCGGCAAAAGAATATGCCCACGACGGAAGTGCGTAGCGAAATCCTTTGGCTGCATTGACCGTAAACGCCTCCAGATCCTGTGTAATATTACTTTGCGGAAACGTAATTGATCCATTTTTGAATGTCTGTACTTTACGAACTAAAGTCTGCTTTCCAATCACCACCTTATCCGATGGTGCGAGTAATATCACATTCTCATTATGATACCATTTCGTCGGCATAACTCCATCGTATACGATGAAATCATATGCCTTGTCCGGATTTATGTTTTTTGTCCGAGTTGTTTGTTCTACAGTTATAGAATCTTCCAGAGACAATGCCCGTTCCATAAAACTGTTTTGTTTGGATACCAATAATACCGTCTTTTTCTTCTGTCTTTCAATCATTTCATAGACCGTATTATCGTGTGAATTGCCGTCCTCTGCTACAATATGAGCTTTCAAATACCCCTTGCTTGCTGTCAGTTTCCGGAAATGACTGTTCGTTGTCGTATGGAAGGTGATCGTCTTACTCTGCCCCGCCTTTAGCGATACGGTCTGCGCATCAAATAACGTGTCACCCAAATACAGTTCTACATCTGTCTCAAAATCTTTCTCTCCGTAATTTGTAATACCGGCCTGTGTTGTTATTTTATGTTCTGCATCCGTCTGATGGGACAACCAGCTTAAACCGACATTCGTCGTCCCTTCCTGATCGGTCAACGCAATAATATCCGCATTTAACTTTCCTACATCAGCATCACTATCGGTAAACCCGATCACTTTATAGTTATGCCACTGTTTCACAAGCGGTGTTACAATCTGTAAAGAGGCCTCTAAGCTCCCGGCAATGTCTGTTTCGCCAATACCTCGTATTGTTTTCTTGATGCTGCCGGTATCTGTCGAATCTGTCACTAAAAGCTGCGCTGTCTGTGCCCCTGTAACTACGGTGACTTTTGTTCCCGGATCTAACTGATCCACGTAAGTGAGTGCCTGCTTTTTCGCTTCTTCTAATTTGGTACTGTCCTGTTTATATCGGCCATTCATGCTTCCACTGGTGTCAATACACAAAACAACGTGATCCGTCTCGCCGCCCTTCCGTTTGATGTACGGCATAAGCATGGCAAAAACAAGCAAAAGCAAAACAGCAATCTGTAGATACATTAACAAATGATTACGAAATTTCTCCCATGGAGTCGATGCCTGTACAGATTCAAAAGCTTCCTGCCACAAATTTAATGCCGGCACTTTCTTGGTCTGTACCTTCTGCTTCAGTAAATAGAGCAAAACAATACCCGGCACAAATGCAAGAAATAATAATGGCCATAAATGTTCAAATCCCATCGTATCCCCTCCTCTATATCCGGGTTATCTTATACCTGTTCAAAAACGCCGGCTCTCATGCCGTCATAAATTATCTTTTCTAAGGACGTGTCCGTATACACCTGCATAAAATGCGCCTGATACTTTTTGGCTGCACTCTCCAGTCCTTTTTGAAACGCAGTAAGTCTGTTGTCATACTGCTTGCGTAACCACGAGGTCATGGTTACTGTCAGATTCTGCTCTGTCTCACAATCGATCAGTTTGACCGTTCCCTCCAACTGTGGTTTCCGTTCTTCTTTATCTAAAATCTGCAGGATCAATATGTCCTGTTTACAAAATTTCAAATAACGAAGTGTCTGATGTATTGTCTCCATATGTCCGCCATTAGTATCTCTGTCCATAAAATCGGACAGCAAAATAACAGTCCCTTTTCGCGGAAATGGAATATGGCGTACCGACTGCCACAGATCTGTCACCCCATCAAATCGCTGTCTTGCCACTTGATCCAAAAATAAGTTTCTGCTCTGCATCCCGGTCAGAGATTTTTCAATCTGAGCCATACCGTCCTGAATCGATACCAGACGGACCCGGTCTTGTGACTGTAATGCCAGATGCCCAAACATTCCTGCTAATCTCGCCGCAAGTTTATATTTCTCTGTCATGTCTGCCTTCATGGATCGGCTTGTGTCTAAAACGACAGTGTACATTCCTTCCTGTTCCTGCATGAAAAGCTTAATAAATAATTTTTCACTTCTTCCATAGGCGTTCCAGTCAATACGACGTATATCGTCTCCCGGCATATACTCTCGAAAATCAGAAAATTCCACACTGCTGCCTTTGGCAGTAGATTTTCTGCTGCCGCCTCTGCCTCCATTTAAGCGATTTTCACTCCAAAGGCTGATCCGTTTCAAGCTTCGAAAAAAATCACCATCAAACAGTTTTTCTTCCATTGAGTGCCTCCTGCAATGCTGCAATGATCGTGTCTGCCACTACATTTTCCGACAGCGCATCAAAGTTTAATGCCAACCGGTGCCTCAGTGCCGCCTTTGCCACATCATCAATATCATCGAAAGAAACATTGTAACGGCCATCTAACAACGCCCTTGCCTTAGCCGTCAGCAGAATCGCCTGTGCCGCACGCGGACTGGCTCCCTCTAATACATATTGCTTAACTTCTTTCACCGCATACTCACTGTCCGGATGTGTTCCGATCACCAATGCCAGCGCATATTCCTCCACTGCTGCCGACACCGGTATATCACGAACCACCTGACGCATTTCCATCAGATCTCCTGCAGTAAGCACCGGCTGGATCTGTTCCTGCTGTCCTTCTACCGTCAGATGCATGATCTGCTTTAGTTCCTCAAGAGACGGGAACTCGATCAATAACTTAAATAAAAAACGATCCAACTGTGCCTCCGGAAGCGGATAGGTACCTTCATTTTCAATCGGATTCTGCGTTGCAAGAACCATATAAGGTTTTGGGAGTTCATACGTATGATTTCCAACTGTTACTGTTTTTTCCTGCATCGCTTCTAATAATGCGGACTGTGTCTTCGGTGTTGCACGGTTGATCTCGTCCGCTAAGACCAAGTTTGCAAACACAGGTCCTTTTTCAAATTGAAACCGATTTCGATCTCCTTCTTTTATGATCAGATTGGTACCGGTAATATCGGTCGGCATTAGATCCGGCGTAAACTGTATACGCGAGAAATTAAGATCCATAACTTTTGCTAACGTCTTCACCAACTGTGTTTTGCCAAGTCCCGGAACACCCTCTAATAACACATTGCCGTCTGCCAATATTGCCAGCAAAATGTGATGGATCACGTTTCTCTGACCGATGATCCCCTTGGCAATTTCTTCCTCTGTACGTTTGATCTTGGTACTATATTCTTTGATATCCTCTACCTGCATCAATGCCCCTCCTTACTCTAGATCGCTGAAATACTTTTTAACCATATCCTCCTTGGATTGTGGTATTTTCTGCTTCTTCAATTTGGAATATGCTTTTTGTTTATATTGTCCGGATACTGCCCCGATTTCCTGTTTGGTTCCGCGTTTCGCAGGCATGTTGTTAGACTTTGTGCGATTGCCGGATTCTCCATTCTTGCTGCCCGTCAAATTGCCATCTTTCCCATTATCCTCCGGAACCCAGACTTGTTCTGCGCTGTCCGACGCACCTTTTCGTTCCAGTCCGTTTTTACCACCGGTGTTCCATCCACTTCCAACTTTGGTACCGTTTTTACCTTGGCTGCCACCATTCCCACTGCCGGCATTTTTACCGAAACCTGACTGACTGCCCGATCCACTTTGACCATCATTTTGAGTACCTTTAGCACCATTACCGGACATTTTTTTGGAACTGTTTCCCTGTTGTCCATCGGCATTCTGTGAAGCATTCTGATTCGAAGTATTCCCTTGTGCCTGTGTATTTTGATTCTGTGTCGCTGCATTGGAATCTGTCTGATCCTGTGACAGGGCACTCCGCGTATAGGAAGCACTGGCATTATCAAGATTTCGCAGTACTTCCGAAATGTCTTGCTGTGTCAACGCTCCACTTTGTGCCTTTTCATTGAGCTGCTGCATAAGCTCTTTCATCTTAGACTCGCTTAACTGCTCTCCCAATTCTTTTAATTCATCACTCACTGCCGCAACGGCTTTCTGCTTACCGGCCAGATCTGCAAGCTGCTTCTGATATTTCGAAAGTGCCTGTAAATTTTTGCCATCCACAAAAGGCCGTAAACTGTCTGCGGCCTCTTTGCTAATGTTCTCCGGAACATCTCGAAGAAGTTTTGTCTCCAAACGCTTTTGGGCAGCAGTCACTTCATCGACGGATCTTGCCTGCTTCATATCTTTTTGGGCTGTTTTTATGGACTCCTCCAGCTTTTTGCGGGATTCTTTACTTATCTTTCCCTTTTCCATTTCCTTATCAAGAACCTTCTTTGCTTTCGCGATCTTCTCCTGCTCTTTCTCAACTTTCTTGACAAATTCATGTTTCTGTTTCGCGACATCCTTTGCCTCTGACGGAATAAACAAGCAGATGAATCCCATCAGCAAAAAGACCCCCAGACTAACATATCTCTTCCATGGAATATAATACGGCATTGTCTTCTCCAAAGAGATATTCCGAAGCTGATCTCGCGTATCTATTCTCTGCAGAATACGAAGTTCATCGGTACTTCCTCTGCCTTCAATGCTCGTCGATACACGCTCCTGCATTCCCATATTGTCCGCTAATCTTGCTGCACGTCTTGTCGTTGTGCGGCATAGAAACAAATGTACGCCCCCGACTGCGATCGATCCCAAAAACACTGCAGCACTTGTGGGCACACAATTATAAAACGGATACCAGATCGCCACGCACTGTACCAAAAAGCCAAGAATGCTTCCAACCAGTGCATACATTCCCAACAGTAAAATCGATTTCTGACGCATATCACGTTTTTTTACTTTTTGCAGAAAACGATCAATCTCTTTGTCCGCTTCCATCCCCGACTGCTGATTCATGCTTTTTTCCTTTCTTCCTGCTCTTCTTCACACGCAATGGATCCAATAACTTTGCTGCAAGCTTCATAATGAAAAACGTCAAAACCAACTGACAGATCAAGCTGATCACAAACCAATGATCTACAACAATATCCGGGATACCGCCTCCAAATGTCCGTTCTAGTGTAACAATGAGTCCATGTCCTCTAAACTGACACATCAACATTTCGATTAAAGTTACAACCGGATTGATCAACAGGATCAATAACGCCGGCCCAAGATGCAGCGTTGCGCTGCTGGCAGCCAGACCGGACACATGATTAACATTCATTGCAAAAATATTTCCAATAATGTATATAACTCCATCCAAAATAGCAGTCACACCACACAGTACAACAATCCCCGCAAAGGTAAATACAGTTGCCGGAACTGTTTTCTTAATTGCCGTAGATGCCCAAACGCCGATACTTCCCATTAGTAATGCCGCAACAAATACCAATACAACGAACTGCAGCAGATCAACTAAAGCAAGACCGCCAATGGTGAATACAATGGAAATCACCGGCAAACTGGAAACCACCAATAACAACACCATACTGATGGATGCCATCAGTTTTCCCCAAACGATTTCTGACGGTTTCATAGTTGTCGTAAGCAAAATTTCTAATGTCTGCTTTTCACGCTCTCCTGCAATGCTTCCAGCCGTAAAAGATGGTACAAGAAATCCCACCATAACAGATTCGAGCACGACCAGTGCAACATATAACCCGATCGCCGTTCCATAATTTACATAATCGTTCATGCCGGAATTAAACAATACTTCAAATCCAAATACTGCGATCCCGATCAAGATCAGATTGTAAAACAAGATTGTCAGAGCAAACTTAATGTTGCGCACACGCAGCTTTGTTTCTTTTACATATACCGGATTATATAACATCTTTTTCCATTTACTCATGCCGACAACACCTCCTTGTTTCCAGTGACACGCATAAACACTTCTTCCAAATTACCTGTATCCCGAACAAAGGACGATACCCGCACGTCATTCTGTATCAACGAAGCCAGCAGTGCTGCTTCCTCTTCTTCATTTCCCTTAAAACCAACAAGCAGCATGTTAGCATCCACAGACAAATTAACAACTGTCGGATTCTCCTTGAGGATCTTCACCGCCTGATCCATTCCTTCTACAATACGGATCTGCAGTGGATTGGAGGTATTTAACCGGGTCATGATCTCATCGACTGTTCCTTTTACCATCATCTGTCCGTGATCGATAATACCGATCGTGGTACACATTTCTGCCAGCTCCGACAAAATATGTGAGCTAATAATGATCGTCTTATCAATTTCATGTAGATTCTTGAGTATTCCTTTCATCTCAAATCGTGCTCGCGGGTCCAAACCGGAAGCCGGCTCATCCAAAATAAGCAACTGCGGATTGTGCACCAAACTTCTTGCAAGACATAATCGTTGTTTCATGCCACGCGATAAGCTGTCCACGTAAAAATTTGCCTTATCCGACAGATGCACGAGATCCATCAATTCCATGCAATAGGATGTCGCCTGTTTTCCATACATGCCATAAATGGATGCATAGAATTCCATATATTCGATCGCCTTGAGATTGTCATATACACCAAAGAAATCCGGCATATAGCCAATCATCGCTTTGAGTTCTGTACTTTGGCGGATCGCATCGATCCCTGCAACGTAAACTTCCCCGCCGGATGCTTTCAGCAGACCTGATAAGATCTTCATGGTCGTCGTTTTCCCTGCACCGTTTGGTCCGACAAATCCAAATAACTCCCCTTTGTCAATATGCAGATCCAAATTATTTAATGCAATAAATTTACCATAGAATTTATTTAATCCTTTGATTTCTACCATGTCACCCTCTCCTCTCTATCTGCCTATAATGTGCAATTTCGGAAGTGCTATATTGTTATACATTCCATCCAGACCACTATCCGCTTTTACGTCATATCGAATCTTGACATTTCCCTCTGAGTCAGCGTATTGATCCAGACTGTCTAACGTTGTTTCACTTCCGGCTGTCAGGAACTTAACATAACGGTCCTTCTTCGGATTATAAATATATGCTGATCCCATAAACAGATTCGTATTGATCGTCATATCCGAACTACTATAATTGCTGTAGATCGTAATCTCCGAATTATCCAGATACGTATACTGCAGTCCTAATTTTTTCCCTTCACCCAGTAACTTTTTGATGTTATAAGTAACATTAATACTCTGAGCATAGCTCGAAGAGGACGCAGAAGCATTTGATTGCAGCACCAATTTCCCATCGGTCTGATAATCATTATATTCTGCAATATAATCTGACAATACGCCATAATTTGTCGTCCCCTCTGCAAGCATATCCTTAAAGTCAATTTCCTGTGATACTGCCATTTCTCCAGACAGATTCAGATCAAACATATTGGTAAACGACGTCTTTTGCTGATCTTTTGTAAAACCATAAAAATATGTCGTTGATCTTCCTGTCTCTCCTGAAGTGAAGAAATGACCGTAATATTTCAGCAAGCTTTGTCTTCGCTGAGACTGCACATCTTCTGTATATCCATTGTCATTTGCACCCACTGCCTGCGTAACCATCTCTTCCCAATCAGAACCGATATCCGCATATTTTAAGTATTTGCTCGGTGAGATACGGTCAAGAGATATACTTTCACCGGCTTTTAAGCTGCCTAATACAATGATATCTCCATGATTAACGATCATACAGTCTTCCAGATCATACCCTGTATTGTTGGTTACCACACCGGATACTTTAGACTCTCCGATCTGTATGTTCGTAAACGCCATACGTCCTTTCTGCTTTACCGTCTGACTGTTTTTGAGATTAGAGCTTTGGAACGATGCCTGATTTTCCATGTGCAATACGGTTTCATCTGAGTTATACTCGATTGCATAACTATACGTTTTATCCTGCTCTGCACTAGAATCATAATAGACCTGATTACTGTTGTAATACGGGTCAATATTTTTGCTGCCTTCTACTACGATCTGATAATCTCTATTATTCGGGCTCGTCACCGAAAAGGCGGTGTTTAACGTATCATGCGTCCCCTCTGCTCCAATTTCAAGCTGTGATAAATAATTGATAAACGGCTTTTGGATTCTGGTTCCGGTTCCGATCAGATAGATCAATACAGAACAGAACACAGCGGACACAGGTATGATCACCCACAGCAACTGCCGCTTATCCTTGCGACGCAGTATCGTATAGCCAACCGGTCCGATCAATACTACGTACACGATCAACAGAATCGCGTATAAGGTAATATTGGGCAACACATCAACCTCATTATATTTCAGTCCAGCCTGCAAACTATCATCAAAATAATATGTATTGACATTTTGGTCAAAGAAATGATTTTCTGTCGTGGTACAATTGTCGCTAATGATCTTACGGATAACAGAACCATAATTAGACCACTGTTTGTTATCAAGTGCGAGGTCAAATTCCGATACGATCACGGAACCATTTCCATAAGATATTTTGGAAACCAGTGCCTCCCCATCCTGTTCTACCAATGTCTCTGCTTTATCAAGCGTTAAAGATGTAATATCAACGGTTAACTTATCAGAAACAAGAGATTTCCGTATCTTCTCTTCTTCTTTCTTGCTTATGGTAACTTGAAATTTCTTCTCCAAATCGTCATCGCTATATTCTTTCTTCAGCTGTTTGTATATTTCCGAACCTTTTGAAAAGATCGTACCTCCCCAATCATCCGAATAATCTAAGCCCTGAATGTCTTGTGCATAATCACGATACATAGTTTGCGGCAAATGTTCGCGCAAAAATGTTTTTACTTTATCTAATTTTTCTTTGCGCAGTTCTTCTTTGAGCAGCGCCAGTTTCTCTGCCTGATCCACCTTCGCATAGGATAAATTTGTCTGTATCGAGCGCGCGTCACCAATCGTACCGTTTAGCAATTTCCCCGAAAAAACTTTCAAACTTTTTTCTGCCTGAGCGCCGGTGCCAAGCACCAAAAGTCCGCCATTGGAAACCCATTGTTGGAGCGCCGTAACCTGTTTTGCCGAAAAGCTTTGCGTATCTACATTATTGATCACTAATACATCCAATGATTCCAGTAATCGAACGTCTTCCGGAACATCCGCAACATTTATTTCTTCTACAGCAAAATTTGCACTCTGCAAATATCCTATCTTATTAATATCATCTGACAAAACCGCCATCTGCTTTTCATCAGTCGTTGTTAATGCCATCTGCAAATATGCTGTCTGAGATGAAATCATGTCATCATCTTTGTCATATAACGCTACTCGTACTGTAGAACCGCTCACCGGCAACGTAAAAAAACTTTTGATCTGAATTGTCTCTCCTGCAGCAATTGATACAGATTTTGTAAATGCTACCGAAGTGCCACTGACTGCTCCCGAGATTACTTTAACAGAACCTTTGAAATTATCTCCCTTGTTGGTCAACGTTGCCCTGATCGGGACATAACGGTTTGGTGCGACAACACCTCCCGTTCCGCCAAGTGTCGCATCAATCTTGATGTCACCCGCCCGAAAACTAACTTCTCCTATTGAATTGTTATTGGAAGACTTGGCTTTGGCATCTGCATGACTGGCAAAAGCCATACAAGTCATGATCCCAATGGCCGCTAATACTGCCACCAGCATGGCAATACTCGCACCATTCAGTATAGAGTACATCCATTCCATACCGGAAGTCTGCTTTTCTTTCATCATTTCATTACCTCTCAATCACTCTTCCTCCTCTTCTTTATGTAACGGCAAAGCGATGGTAAAACATGTGCCACTCGCTCCGCTTGTTACCTGAATCCTGCCTCCATGCAAATGAACAATTTCCTGCGCAATGTTTAATCCAAGGCCGGTACCACCGGTCTTAACATTTCTCGACCGTTCTACCCGGTAAAATTTGTCAAACAAATGCTTGATACTTTCTTCCGGTATGACTAAGCCGTAATTGGTAACGCGAATTTGAACTTCCTGCTCTAAACATTCCAATTCCACATATACGTGTTTACCATCTTTACCATATTTGATCGCATTGCTGAGCAGATTCTGTACGGCTCGCGCGATCAATTCTCCATCCATATTCATTTCCAGATAGGAAATATTGTATTTCGTCGTGCACTCAAGCTCCTCTTCCTGAAATAACGGATAGAACTCTTCCATCATCTGTTCCACGAGCTGCACCAGATCGATCTTACTACGGTGTAGTGTGATCTCTCCACTCGTAAGTTTCGTATAGTTAAACAGATCGTGTATCAGATATTCCAAACGATTCGCCTTGGTCTGTGCGATACGCACATATTTCTGTCTTTGCTCCAGATCATAATGTTTGGTATCTAAAGCCAGATCCAAATATCCCTTCACCGATGTGATCGGTGTCCTTAAATCATGTGCTACACAGGCGATCAGATCCTTATTGCTTTGCAAGGCATCCCTCTCCGACGTGATCAATTGATTAATCTGCTCTGTCATCTCATTGATTCTGCCGGCGATCTCTCCTATCTCGTCCTGTCTCTCTATGATGATCTTTTCGTCACTTTTTCCATCGGCAATATCGATGATCCGGTCCGAAATATATGTCATGTCTTTGACGATCCGTTTAATAAACAGCAAAAAGTAAATGATAAAAAAACAGATCGTTGCAATAACGGTGACAAGCATAAAACTAACCAGCGTATCGCGGCTCAAATGCCTCACCAGCCGCCCCGTGCTCATCCCCAGATCATCCCCATGCCTGCTGAACCGTACCCCTCTCCCCGGTGGTGGCGAAACAGGCACTTTGTCGTACTGCTTCTTGCCTAACGTAGAGGAAACAGTATAGATCAATCCACCTAACACTATGTCTGTGATCATCGCAAGAATAACACTGAAAAAACAATACACTATGATCTCTGTGCGTATGCTTTTGAATTTTTTACCCATCAATTTTATACCCCACTCCCCATACCGTCTTTATGATCTGGGCGTTGCGTGGATCGATCTCAACCTTTCCGCGCAGCCTTCGAATATGTACCATGACTGTGTTACTCATTTCAAAGCTTTTCTCTTTCCAGACTTTCTCAAAAATATCATCTGTCGCAAATACCTGTCCCGGATGTGATGCTAACAAATAAAGCAGATCAAATTCTATCGGCGTCAGCTTAACCTCGCGGTCATACACTTTCACGGTTCTCGTCCTTTTGTCCATCCATAAGTTGGGCAGATCAACGACACCAGCATTTTCCTGCTCGCCGCCCCCCAGACTTTGGAATCTTCGAAGCTGAGATTTCACGCGAGCCATCAGCTCCATCGGCCGAAACGGCTTTGTCACATAGTCATCAGCGCCCTGATACAAACTGGACACCATATCCATCTCCGCGTCTTTCGCACTGAGCATTATGATTGGCACAGCGCTTGTATCTCGGATCTTACTGCATACCTGATTTCCATCCATAACCGGCATCATGACATCTAATATAACAAGGTCTATACGTTCCTGTTTGAAGATTTTCAATGCCTCTTAAAAAGTCCATGGCCTGCTCAAACTGCGCATTTGGCACGCCGAGCAGCATGCTGCCGTACACCTCTTCGGAGAGCTTCTGCGTGTTGGCCGAAATGACCGTCGCGCTGATGCCCTCTTCGGTCGCAAGCTGTGCGACGAGCGGAATGGACGTCGTCTTTGCGCTGCGGAAGATGAGGCGGATGCGGCGCTGCTGCTGGGGGTCGGACACGTCGATGTCCGCGCCGCGCGGGAACACGAGGTGGCGCGCCGCCGCGGACTTGGGCGCGGAAAAGACGGTAGAAACAAGGCCCTCTTCCACGACTTCGCCGTCGTCGAGGATCGCAACGTGATTGCAGACCTCCTTCACCACGCTCATCTGGTGTGTGATGATGACGACGGTGATGCCAAGCTTTTTGTTGATGTCGCCGATCAGCTCGAGGATCTGGCGCGTCGTCTTGGGGTCGAGCGCGCTCGTGGCCTCGTCGCAGAGCAGAACCTTGGGGTTCGTGGCGAGCGCGCGGGCGATGGCAACGCGCTGCTGCTGTCCGCCGGAGAGCTGCGCGGGATAGGCCTTGGCCTTATCCTTGAGCCCCACGATGTCGAGGAGCTCCAGCGCCCGCTGTTCGCGCCACTTCTTCTCTCCCCGCAGTCCGGAAAGTTCCATCGGAAAGCAGACGTTAGCGAGACAGTTTCGCTGCATCAGCAGGTTGAAGCGCTGGAAGATCATCGTGATCTCGCGCCGCGCCGCGCGGAGCTGCGCGGGGGTCATCGTGTCCAGACGCTGTCCGTTCACGATGACCTCGCCCTCCGTCGGGCGCTCGAGCATATTGATACAGCGCACGAGCGTGGATTTGCCGGCACCGCTCATGCCGATGATGCCGTAGACGTCGCCGTCTGGAATGGTCAGGGAGACGTCCTTGAGCGCGTCTACCCGTCCTCCGGCTGTTTCAAAGGTTTTGCTTAGATGCTTCAGTTCGATCAAGAACGCTCCCTCCTTTCTTTCTTACTTGGCGCTCAGCGCATCGAGCGTGGTCTGCTTGCCGCCGTACAGGCCCATGGGCTCGACGTGGATGGCGGCAACGGAGACGATGTGGGTGTTGTTCTCGGCGTTGAAATCGTCGAGATAGGGCTTGTGCTGGAAGTAGTTGGCGTCGACAGTGCCGTCTTCGACAACGGTGTTGGGCACGACATAGTCATTGTAGACCTGGATGTCGAGGGTGATGTTCTTCTCGGCGAGGATGCTCTTCACGATCTCGAGGATCTCAGCGTGCGGGGTCGGAGAAGCGGCGATGGAGATGGTCTCGCCAGCGAGAGCGTCGTAGTCGACAGTGGCGTCAAAGCCGTCGGTCGGGGTATCCACGGTGCTGACAACGGAGCCGTCATACTTCTCGTTGATGTAGTCGACGACCTGCTGGCTCTCCAGAGCGGCGATCAGGGCAAGGACCTTGGGAGAGGACTCGTTGCCTTCCTTCACGGCCAGGATGTTGGCGTAAGCGGAGGAGGAACCTTCGATCACGAGGGAGTCGGCCACGGGGTTCAGGCCCGCGTTGATGGCGTAGTTGGAGTTGATGACGGCGTAGTCAACATCCTGCAGGATGTTGGGGATCTGCGCGGCCTCGGTCTCGACGATCTCGACGTTGTACGGATTCTCGACAATGTCGTTCTTGGTGGCGGTGATGCCAGCGCCGTCAGCGAGCTTGATGATGCCGTTGTCCTGGAGCAGCAGCAGCGCGCGGGCTTCGTTGGTCGTGTCGTTGGGGACGGCGATCTGGATGGTGGTGGCACCGTCGGAGTCATCGCTCTTGGAGCCGCAGCCGGTCAGGGCCAGAGCGGCAGTGAGGACCAGTGCAAGGACAAGTGCGGTCAGCTTAATAGAATGCTTTTTCATCGTTTTGTTCTCCTTACTTATTTTATAATAGCTTCTTTTTGGAACGGACAGACCGCGGGGAGTGTATGCTGTTCGAGCAGTAAAAAACAGCGGGAGGTCATTGACCTTCCGCTGCCGCTTCGCTGTTTTTCTCAGACAGTTTCTGAAAGGAAATGACCATTTTCTCCATGACAAAGCATGCACATGCTGAACATGCGCATCATCGGCATCATCATGCAGTTGGCAGAGTACGAAGTCTTCATGCCAATGGATCCTTTCCTTCGAGCATTCCCCACAGGGTGGGTTCCGTTTCAATGTGCGTATCGTAGCACCGACGATTCCGCTTGTCAACACCAAATGCGCACTTTTGTATGATTTTCCACTTTTTCGGCGTTTTCTGCGGGATTTTTTATTTATTGCTCCCGTTTTTCGAGCACACGGACAAGATGAATGAGAAAATCCGTGTCCTCCATGTCGCCCAGCGCTTCGACCGCGCTCTCGCTGTGTGCCTCGATGACGCGCTGGCAGCCGTTGAGACCTAAAATGTCGACAAACGTCGTCTTCCCCTCTTCCCTGTCCGAGCCGATGGGCTTGCCGAACGTCTTTTCATCGCCGATGACATCGAGCATGTCGTCGCGCAGCTGGAACGCGAAGC
>ERZ780190.1118-NODE-1118-length-26039-cov-6.714671_pt1 | contig 26039 bp, 30 predicted proteins | sample MGYA00510980_ERZ780190 | MGnify/ENA primary metagenome ERZ780190 (study PRJEB29588, sample SAMEA1972188) | human gut metagenome | biome: human gut; feature: human-associated habitat; material: faeces | place: Denmark | collected 2008/2010 ... | reverse complement strand
GGGAGCCGCACTGGACGCGGGTTGAAGCCTACACCAAGACTACCGGGCGGCGGAATGTACTCCATGTGATGAACCGGGAGCGGGCCGGACAGCGGCGCGGTGTGCCTATGCTGGCCCCGGTGCTGGAAGCCCTGAAACAGTTGGGCCGCTACACGGACGCCGAAATCACGGCAGCGGTGCTTAGTGCCATGTTCACCGTGTTTGTGAAGCAGAGCGTGGCAAGCGATGCCCGCCCGTTTGGTGAAATGCTGCCGCCGGATATGCTGATCGACGCGCAAGACCAAAGCAGCATTGAGCTTGGCCCCGGTGCCATTTTGAGCCTGAACCCCGGCGAGGATGTGCAGTTTGCAGACCCCAAGCACCCAAACACCGGGTATGACGCCTTTACCAATGCGCTGATACGGCAGATCGGCGCGGCGCTGGAAATCCCGCCGGAGGTGCTGTTTAAGCAGTTCACGACGAGTTACAGCGCGGCGCGTGGTGCGCTGAACGAGTTTTGGCGCACTTGCAGTATGCAGCGCGATTGGTTCACCGATGATTTTTGCCAGCCGATCTACGAGGAATGGTTTGCCGAGGCAGTGGCGCGGGGGCGCATTGCGGCACCGGGCTTTTTTGCTGACCCGGCAATCCGCAAGGCATACACCGCCTGCGCGTGGAACGGCCCGGCCCGTACCAACCTGAATCCCGTGCAGGAGGTGGACGCCGCTGTGAAGCGTGTGGACGCCGGATTCAGCACGGCGCAGGAGGAAACCGCCACCATGACCGGCGGCGACTACAACCGCAATATCCGCCAGCGCGTGATCGAAGCCAAGCGCAAGCGGGAGGTTGACGAGATCACAAACCCGCAGGCCAAGCCGCCCGGCGGGCAACAGGAGGAATGACCATGCCTAAGAAGTTTTGGCAGTTTAGAAACCAAGCGGCAGGCAGCGCGGAACTGCTGCTGTACGGCGATATTTCGGACAGCAGTTGGTGGGGCGACGAAGTGACCCCCAAGACCTTTGCCGACGAACTGAACGCACTGGGGGCGCTGACGAGCCTGACAGTGCGTATCAATTCCGGCGGCGGTGATGTGTTTGCTGCACAGACCATTGGCAATTTGCTGGAACAGCACACCGCGCAGGTAACGGCCCGCATTGACGGGCTGTGTGCCAGCGCCGCCACGATCATTGCCTGCCACTGCGACAAGGTGGTGGCAGCCAATGACAGCACCTACATGATACACCCGGTACGGATGGGCATTTTTGATTTTGCCGACGCCGTGACCCTGCAGCAGTACATTGGTGCGCTGAATACCATACGCGAAAACATCCTGAACCTGTACACCAAAAAGACGGGCCGGGAAAAGGACGAAGTGGCCGCGTGGATGGACGCTACAAGCTGGTGGACGGGCGAGGAGGCCAAGACCAACGGCTTTGTGGACGAGCTGGTGGACGACGGGGAGAAAACCGTTGTGGAGAACCGGGGCGGCCTGCTGTTTGTGAACAGCGTAAACATGAACCTGCCTTTTGATAAGGCACCAAAATTTGTACAGAACAGCGTGGCAGCAGCCCCCGCCGCCAGCGGTTTTGTAAATACACCGACCCCGGCGGAGCAGCCGGGAAACAACAGCCATAAGGAGGATACGAACATGGCAAACGAGATCAAGACCGTGGACGAGCTGCGCGGCGCTTACCCCGCGCTGGTTGACCAGATCGAACAGGCGGCGGCGCTGCGGGCTACCAATGCGGAGCGGCAGCGTATCCGCGACATTGAGGAAATGGCCCTGCCCGGCAGTGAGCAGATCACAAACGAGGCCAAGTACGATAAGCCCATGAGTGCCAGCGACTACGCCAAGGCCGCCATGAAGAACGCCAAGGAGCAGGGCGCGGCTTGGCTGAACACCATGCAGCAGGGCGCAAACGCCAGCGGCGTGAACAGCGTGGGCAGTGCCCCCGCCCCCACCGGCGGTGAGAAGCCTGACGAGTTTATGGACGCAATCAAGGGCCTTGGCAAGAAGCAGTAAGGGAGGATAAGACTATGAGCATGGATTTGGCGAAAAAGACCTATTCCACCACGCCCGACTATTTTATTGCGGGCACGACGGTGGGCATTGTGACCGCCGCCAAGGAGGCCAGCGCTGCGATTGCCGCGCATAACCTTGTGCTGCTGGACGGTGGCAAGGTAAAGCCCCTTGCCGCCGTGGATGGCAGCAACGCACTGAATGTGACCGGCCTGTACGGCATTGCCGCCGAGGACGCCGCCAGCGGCAAGGACGCGGTGGTTTACCTGACGGGTGAGTTTTTCGCGGAGGGGCTGGCTTTGCCTGACGGCGTTACCGCCGCTGACATTGAAGTTGCCCTGCGCAACATCGGTATCTTTTTGAAGTAAGGAGGAGCAACCAACATGGCAAACGAAGTAAACATTTATACCCCGCGCTATCTTGCGGAGGTCGTAAGACAGGCACCGCCTGTGCATACCTTTTTCCGCGACACTTTCTTTACCAATGTGAAGAAGTCTACCACCGAGCGCGTGGACATTGATCTTGTGAAAGGTGATCGCCGCATGGCGGCCTTTGTCCACCCGCGTGTTGGCGGCAAGGTGCTGAAAGCCAGCGGCTACAAGACCGAGAGCTACAAGCCCCCGCTGGTGAATCCCTGTGACATTTCCACCGCCGACCACTACATGACCCGTATGCCCGGAGAAGATCTGTACAGCGGTGAGACCCCTGCCCAGCGCAGTGCCAAGCAGTTGATGGAGGAATACAGCCGCCTGAACGACGCCACCACCCGCCGCGAGGAGTGGATGGCGGTGCAGGCCATTGTGACCGGGCAGATTCCCATTGTCGGTGAGGGCGTGAACGAGATCATCGACTTTGGCTTTACCAACACCGAGACCCTGACCGGCACCGCCCAGTGGGGCAAGAGCGCCGCCAAGATCAGCGACAATTTGGAGGACTGGGCCGACAAGGTGCTGACCAACGGCTTTGCCAATGTGGATATGGCGATCATGGGCAAAACCGCCCTGCGCAATTTCCTTGCGGATGAGAAAATCGGTGCCATGTTGGACAACCGCCGCGTGGAAATGGGCCTTATCCACCCGCGCGACCTGCCCAATGGCGTGAAGTATGTGGGCCACCTGAACAGCCCCAACATCGACATTTATACCTATGCCGAGGTGTACTTGGACGATTGGACTGACCCCGCCGCCCCCAAGACCCTGCCTCTTGTGCCGGAGAACAAGGTTGTGCTGATCGCCAGCCACCCCGACTACATGATGGCCTACGGTGCCTGCACCTACATTGAGGACAGCACCCAGCAGTGGGTCACGGCACAGACTGACCGCCTGCTGCGCAGCTTTGTGAAGCACCAGCCTGACCGCCGTATGCTGGAACTGCAGGCCCACCCGCTGCCCATCCCCGACAAGGTGGACAGCTGGTTTGTTGCCACCGTTTGCTGATATGCACCCCTGCCCGGTGACGGGCGGGGGCTTTTTACTGTGGAGGTGAGAGCGTGGCACTGTTTGAACTAAAACAGGACACCGGGAGCGGAACGGCAGCACCGTGGGCACCGCTCACATTCAAGGACTGCGTGGCGGCGGATATTGACGCGGCGTTTTTTGAGGAGAACGAACACGCAGACCGCCACACCGTTGACGGTAAAGATGTGCTGATCGTTTTAGAGGACGACGACCTGCGCGAACATTCGGCGCATTGGGAGGCAGGGGCAAAGCAGAACTTTGACACCGGCCTGTACACGGCGCACACCATCCTGTATATCCGGGTGGAGGACTACGGGCCGAAGCCGAAAATCGGCAAGCAGCTGGTGCTTGACAAGGGCACCAAGAGCCAGCGCACCTACACGATCAACCTTTGCCAAGAGGAAAGCGGCGTGTACCGTATGACGATGGAGAGGACACGGCAGTGAGCAATGTTACTTACAGCGCCGGGAACCTGACCATTACCGTTGCGGGGCTGGACACGGTAGAGCAGGCGCTTGGCGACCTGAAACGCAAGACCCCGGCGGCGGCAAAAGTGGCAATCAACGCCACGGCGCGGCAGGCGCGAAAGCTGATGGTTGCCAAGGCAAAGACCCGTTACGCCGTGAACGCCGCAGGCAGGCGGCACCTGAAAGACCTTGTACAGCGCAAGAAAGCCAGCAACAGCAGTTTGATGGCGGAACTGCACATTGCCAAAATGCGCAACGACCTTGGCTATTTTAAGACCAGCCCGGCGGTGCCGACGCACTTTACCGGAATGGACTTTAAGGACGGGCCGAGCGTTTGGAAAGCCAAGGTATTAAAATCCAGCGGCATGAAAACGCTGCCCGGCGCGGGCGGCATGAGCAAGGGCTTTTTGGTGAAGTTCAGCAGCGGCCATGTGGGCATGGTGCAGCGGCGCATTGGTTCCAAGTCGAGCCATACGCGCACCGCCAAGGGGTACAAGCGCTGGACGAACGCCAAGGGCAATGTGGAAAAACTGGTGACAATGGGAAGCCCCAGCGCCACCGCCATGCACCACACCATTTGGCCGGAGGTTGAGCCGAGCGTGGAAGAATACCTGCAAGAGCGGTTGCAGGCACAGGTTGAGCGAGTATTGGCGAGAGCCGGAAAGAAGTGAGCCACCATGAGAAATCACCCAACGACGGCAGCGAGGGCAGACATTGGCCGTACCCCGCAGCTTTGCCAAGACGCGCTGATTGAAATGCTGAAAGAACTGTTTGCGGGTAAGCTGTTTTGCGGCCAAGAGGGGCGCAAGGCGCTGAAAATCTACAAGCAGGACTTGCCCATACCGCAGAGTGATGATGCCGATGTGGACACCGACAAGGCCGAGGCACCCTACATTGTGGTGCGGATGACCGGCGGACAGATCGAGGACGACGACAGCCCGCAGACCGTGGACTTTAGCCTGATCGTGTGCGCCTATGACACGGGCCTTGACCGTGAGGGCTGGCAGGATGTGGCGAACATCAAAGAGGACATTATCCAGCGGGTATGCAAGGCCCCCTACTTTGGCGGCGCGTTTACCGTTTTGAAGCCGATCACTTGGGCATTGCAGGAGGACGACACGCACCCCTATTACTTTGGAGCGTGTACCCTGACCTGCACGGCACCTGCCATGACGCAGGATGAACAGTTAAAGGAGTACCTATGACTAAGAAACAGGAGCAGGCCGCCGAGGCGGCCACCGCCCCGGAGATCACCGGGGAAACCGAAGCCAAGACCGAACACAAGACCCCGTGCGTTTACTGCGGGCCGAGTGTGCGCGGCGTGGCACGGCAGTACACCGTGTACGCCAGCGGTAACACCCCGGCGGCGCTGGACGAGTTTGTGAAGCAGCACCCGGCGGCCAAGAATCTGCTTGTGCCGGTGGAACGCTTTGCACAGACGCGCAAGGCGCTGGAAACCGCAGGCACGGCGGAAAGCATTTTGTACAACAAGATCAAAAACGAACTGTAAGGAGGAACAACCGATATGGCTACATACAAACATGGCGTATATACCAGCGAACAGGCCACCAGTATGACCGCACCCGTGACCGGCACCGCCGGTTTGCAGGTGGTTGTGGGCACCGCGCCCGTGAATATGCTGGAACACCCGGAGCAGGCCGTGAATACACCGCTGCTGGTGTACAACTACAAGGAGGCTGTGGCCGCCGTTGGCTACCATAACGACTTTGCCGCCTATACCCTGTGCGAGAGTATCAGCGCGGCGTTCAGTGTGGTTGGCACCGGCCCGCTGGTGCTTATCAATGTGCTTGACCCTGCCAAGCATACGGCGGACATTGCCGAAACCACCGTGCAGGTGAACAGCGGCGTTGCCGTGCTGGATGCGGTAGGTGTACTGCTGGACAAGCTGGCCGTGAAAAGCGGCAGCACTGCCCTGACCCGTGACACCGACTACACGGCCAGTTTTAACAATGACGGCACCTTGAACATTGTGCCGCTGGCGGGCGGAAAGGCAGCCAGCGCCACTACCCTGACCGTGACCGGCAAGAAACTTGACCCCAGCAAGGTCAAGGCCGCCGACATTGTGGGCGGCGTAGACGCAGCCACGGGAAAGGAAACCGGCCTTGAAGTGGTGCGGCAGATTTACCCCAAGCTGTCCATGACGCCGGGTATTCTGCTGGCACCGCGCTTTAGCATGGACGCCACCGTGGCCGCTGCTTTGCAGGCCAAGACCAAGGAGATCAACGGCGTGTTCAAGGCTGTGTGCATTGTGGACATTGACAGCACCGAGAGCGGTGCTACCAAATACACCGATGTGAAGCAGCGCAAGGAGGCGCAGGCTGTGAGCGACGCGAACGCTTACGCTGTGTGGCCCTGCGCCAAGGTGGGCGAAGTGGTTTACAGCGGCAGCGCCCTTGCCGCCGCCCTGACTGCATACACTGACGCGGTGAACGCCGATACCCCGAATGTAAGCCCGTCCAACAAGACGCTGGCGATCAGCGCCGCCTGCCTTGCTGACGGCACCGAGGTTGTGCTTGACCAAGAGCAGGCCAACACCGTGAACGGCTTTGGCGTTGCCACTTTCCTGAACATGAGCGGTTTCCGCCTGTGGGGCAACAACACCGCCGCATACCCCAGCACCACCGACCCGAAAGACAGATGGTTCAGTGTACGGCGCTTCCTTTCTTGGGCAGCGAACAGTTTTATCCTGACCTACTTTTCCAAGGTGGACAGCCCCGCCAACAAGCGGCTGATCGAGGCCATTGTGGACAGCGAGAATGTGCGCGGCAACGGCTTTGTGGCCCGTGGTGTGTGCGCCCGCTATGAGGTGATCTACGACGAGGCGGAGAACACCACCGCCGACCTGCTGGACGGCAAGATCACTTTCCACCAGTACATCACCCCCTACACCCCGGCGGAGGACATCGAGGATGTTATCGAGTTTGACCCGGACGCACTGACCACGGCTTTGAGCTGATAAAGGAGGTACAGAGCTATGATTAGCAACAACTATATCCCGGAAAAAATCAACGACGCGAACGCCTACCTTGACGGTACGCGGATGATCGGCGTTGCCGCCAGCGTTGACCTGCCGGAAGTGAACATGAAAACCGGCACCGTGGAGGGCTTTGGTGTTGGCGGTGAGATTGATTCCCCCACAATCGGACAGTGGGAGAGCTTTGAACAGGAGGTGCAGTTTAACACGCTGTATTCCAGCGCCGTTGATATGCTGAACCCTCTGACCGTGGTGAACCTGACTTTCCGCGCGGCGCAGCAGGTGTACGACAAGACCGGCGGCTATGACTTTAAGGGCCTGCGCGTGGTCGAGATGGGCCGCGTGAAGAAGTTCAAGCCCGGCAAGATCGAGAAAAGCGAGGGCATGGAGGCCACCGTTACGCTGGAGCTGACCTACATTATGATCGAGGTTGACGGTGAGCAGCTTATCGAAATCGACAAGCTGAACGGCGTTTACAAGGTCAAGGGTGTGGATATGCTGGCAAAGGTGCGCAGCCTTATCTAACCCAAACAACCCCAAGAGCATGAACCCGCCCCCGGAATGAGCCGGAGGCGGGTATGCTTTTGTTTTTGAGAAGCACTGACACACTGAAAGGGAGCTGTACATTATGGCAGAAGAAAAGAATATGACCGTGGCAACCGAGGAGAAAACCGAGGCGACGGCACCTAAGACCGAAAACCAGTACCTTTTGAAGCTGAACCGCCCTTATGTTTTTGAGGGCAAGGAGTATGCGGAGATCGACCTTGCCGGGCTGGACAAGCTGACCGTGCAGGACGCGATCAACGCGCAGCGGCAGCTTTTCAACGAGCGGGAGCCTGCCGCCATGCTGCTGTGCGAAACCACCACCGCCTTTGTGCGCATTTTGGCTGCCAAGGCCACCGGCCTGCCGATTGAGTTTTTCAAGTTAGCACCGCGCAGCGTTTCCCGCAGAATCTACGGCATGGTGATGGGGTACATGAATGTGGACAGCAACACCGAGAACCACATTATGCGGCTGGAAAAGCCCTACTACTTTGAGGGCAAGCAGTACACGGAGATTGACCTGAACGGCGTTGCCGACCTGAACAGCCTGAACGAGAGCGCGGCGGAAAACCGCCTGACCCGCGCGGGCTTTATGGTGACGGACACCAGCTACAACTACCTGTACGCCTGTATCCTTGCCGGAATGGCAACGGGCTTGCCGGAGGAGTTCTTTACCGGGCTGCCGCTGTACGAAGTGCTGAAAATTAAAAACGCCGTGAACGACGCGGGTTTTTTCGAGTAAAGGGCGGCGCGAAAGCATTACGCAAGGCCGCCATACGCCTTGCCGCTGTGACGCGGACAGGCGTTGATTTTTACCTGAATTTGCCGACCCGTGAGTTCGCCAAGCTGAACGACGAGGTGGCGGAGGAATGGCGACGAGCAAAACATTAGAGCTTAGTATCAAGATTGCGGGCCGGATGGACAAAAGCCTGACGGCGGCGATCAACGGTACACAAAGCAAAATTGGCAGTTTAACCAAGAGCATAAGCAACATTGGCACCGTCGGTCTTGCCACTATGGGCGCGGTTGCCACCGCCGCAGCGGTGGGCATTGCGGGCTGCACCAAGGAGGCGCAGGAGCTTGAAAGCGCCATGGCCCCCGTGGTGCGCTATGTGGACGGCTTGGCGGACGCCAGCGGTGCGGTGAGTGACGCGATTGCCGACAACGGCAAGACCTTTAAGCAGAACTACGGCGCACTGAAAACCTACATCCAAGACCTTAGTACCGACATACCGCGAACCACCGACCAGCTAACGGCCATGAGCGCCGCGCTGGGCCAATCGGGAATTGGGGTAGACAAGCAGCTAACAACGGGGTATCTGCGTGATACTGCTGTGGCCGCAACGGCTATGGACTTGGACGACCAAACCGCCGGCAACTATGTGGCAAAGTGGGAGGCCAGCTTCAACTTTGACCATAAACAGGTTATGACCCTGTTAGACCAAATCAACTACCTTGGCGCCCATAACGCAACCACGGCAGGAGAAATTGCACAGAGCGTGAACAGCGCGGCGTCGATGGGTCAGATTGCAGGCGTTGACCCGGCGGCTACCGCCGCTATGGCAACGGCCATGCAGGCTACCGGCGTTGCCACTGACCGGGTAGGCACGAGCATTTCCCGCATTTACACCAATTTGAGCAAGGGCAGCAACGCTACCAAGGCCCAAAAGGAAATGTGGGAGGAGCTGGGCTTTACCGCCGAGGGCATAGCCAAAAGTATGCAGACCGACGGCGTGGGCACCTTGAAAGAAGTTTTTACCGCTTTGCAGGATATGCCGGACGAACGCAAGGTTGCTGCACTTAGCACCCTGTTTGGGCAGTGGGCCATTGAGGGCGGCGCAAAGATCACAAACAATTTAGGCGCTTACGAAAAGGCGCTTGCAATGGTGAGCGACCCAAGCCTGTACACCGGCAGTATGGAGCGGGAGTTTATTATTCAGGCCAGCACCAGCGAAAGCATTGACACGATGGTGAAAAACTCCGTGACAGCGCTAAAGCAGGACATTGGCACGGAGTTTTTGCCCGTGAAGAAAACCTTGTCGCTGGCTGTGATCGACCTGATGAACGGTGTGCGTAAGGATATGCCGCAGCTGCAAACGCTGGCCGGAACGCTGGCCGACCTGTTGAGCGCCGGTATTTCCAAGCTGGGCGACGCGCTGCAAGCAGCCCTGCCCTATGTGCAAAAGGCGCTGGACTATGTAGCAGACAACGGGCCGCAGGTGGCCGGAATCCTTGGCGGGTTGGCCGGAACCTTTGCGGCCATGAAGTTTGCGCCGCTGGCCGGGAATCTTTTGGAGGGAGCCGGGAGCCTGCTGTTTGGTGAGAGCGGCGGGCTTGGCGTGGCGGCGGGCGGCAGCGAGAGAAGCGGCGGCCTGCTGGGCGCGGTGGGCAGTTTGTTCACCGGCGGACAGAAGTTTGCGGGCAATGCCGTTGGCACGATCAGCAATGTGGCCGAGGCCGCAGGCGTTGGCGCGACAATGGCAAACTCCAACATGACGCGGACGCAGTGGGGAGCCGTTACCAGTAACGGGAGCGGCAGCTTTATGCAGCGGTTGGAGAACAGCGCCATTGGTGCTTACTTTGGCATTAAAAACCGTGGAACACTGACCAACCAAAAGGGCACTGACTACAAGTTTATGCAGGGCCTTATGGGCATGGCCGGGCAGATCACCGACGCAAAGCAAGGCGGCGGACTGCTGGGTATGGCAAAAAACGCTGTGACGAGCAGCCCCATAGGGCAGTATTTTGGCGGAATCCGAGCGGCAGCCGGGAATGTGGCGAATACCACCATCGGCAGCAAGATCGCAGGTTTCGGTAAGGGCACCATTGGTGTGAGCAAAGAAATCCTTGCGGGCATTGCGGGGCCGGAGGGCTTGGGTTTGACCAACCTTGTGAGCGGTGCCAAGGGGCTTGCACAGAACGGTGCTGGCTGGGTGGCCGGAAAAGCCGGGAATGTGATCTCCACCGTAGCGAACAGCGGCGTGGGGCAGGCAGTCGGCGGCGCGGCGGGCAAGGTTGGCGGCGTGGCAAAGGGCGTGGTGAGCGTTGGCTCTAACGCCTTGGGTGCGCTGGGCAACTTTGCCGGAGCCGGGGCCGGACTGCTGGGCAGCGTTTGGGGGCCGGTAGCAGGAGGCTTTGGCAGCCTGTTTGCCGGGGCAGCCCCGGTAATTGCTGCGATCAGCGGCATTATTGCCGTGGTAAGCATTTTGGGCGACCACTTGGAGGACATACGCGGCATAGTCGTGAATGTGTTTGGTGAAACCGGTGGGCAGGTATTTGATGTGTTCACCGGCAAGCTGCAAGGCGTGGCCGACTTTGTGACGGGGCTTTTCAGTGAGGGCGGCGTGGCCGCTGCGCTGGCCCCCTTGCAGAACACGATCACAAACCTGTTTGGCGAGAACGCAGGCGCGGCCTTTGGCGGCGTGGTGACTATCCTGCAATCCATCATGGGTGTGGTTGGGCAGATCGTGACCTTTGCGACGGGCACGGTCAAGCCGATCATACAGGATGTATTTGCCTTTATCACGGGTACAGTGCTGCCCATTATTTTGCAGACCTTTACGGCGGCAGCGCCGACGATAGCCAGCATAATTACAAACCTTGGCAGTGCGGTTATGACGGGTATGCAGATCATTGGCAGCGCCATTCAAGCGGCAATGCCGATCATACAGGGCATTATTACCGTGATTATGACCATTGGCAGCGTGGTTGTGCCCGCACTGCTGGCCGGGTTTGAAGCGTTCAGCGCAGGAATCAGCGCAGTTATGAGTGCAATTCAGGGAATCTTCCAAGGCTTGATTACTTTTATTACCGGGGTGTTCTCCGGCAGTTGGAGCCAAGCGTGGGAGGGAATCAAGCAGATTTTCGGTTCTGCTTTCGACGGACTGGTGGCGCTGTGCAAAGCGCCGCTGAACGCCGTTATTGCGATCATCAACAAGGCGATTTCCGGCATTAACGGTTTGGGCCTGACTATCCCGAAATGGGTGCCCATACTTGGCGGCAAGAGCTTTTCCGTCAATATACCCACCTTGCCCATGCTGGCAAGGGGCGGCTTTACGGACGGTGTTTCTATCGCCGGTGAAGCCGGAACCGAGGCGGTAATCAGTTTCCAGCGCGGAGTACGCAGCGACAACATCAACACTTGGACGCAGGCGGGCCGTATGCTGGGGGTAAGCGGAGAGCAGGCCGCCGTGGCGGCAGGTGTACCGTATGCCGACGGCGTCGGTGCGGTGGAGCTGGCGACGCTTGAGGCGACGCAGGGTAACAACGCTGTGGAGCTGCAAGAGATCGACACCGGCAAGCCGCAGCCGGAACAGGACGGCGGCGGAACCCCGGACGGCGGCGGGCAGGTTGTATTTGCACCGCAGATCACCGTGCAGGGCAACGCTGACCGGGCTGTACTGGAAAGCGTTTTGGACGACGCGCAGCAGCGGTTTGAACTTTGGTACGAACAAATGATGCGCCGAAAGGCGCGAACGGCCTACTGACAGGAGAAACGATATGGCATACACAACAAAGAGCGGTGACACTTGGGATGTGATTGCAAAGCAGGTGTACGGCAGTGAATACCATGCGGACATTCTGATGGCGGCCAACCCGCAGCAGATCGACACTTTCCTTTTTGAGGCCGGGGTGGTGCTTGCCACCCCGGTTTTGGAGGAGGAGCGCGACGGACTGCTGCCACCGTGGAAGTACGAGGCAAGCTATGAATAACGGCAGACGGGTTGAATTGGATGTAACCTACAACAATGCCCCCTTTGCCGGGCAGGTAGGCGCGGAGATCGAGAGCCTGACCTATGTTGACAATGCCGCCGACGACAGCGACAGCATAGACATTACGCTGGACGCACAGGACAGTAAATGGCTGCACGGCTGGCTGCCGGAGGAGGGCGCGACCCTGCGCCCGCGCATTATCGGGCGGGATTGGAACGGCCCCGGTGACACCCATGTGATGGAGTGCGGGCTATTTATCCTTGACGATGTGGCTTACCAAGACGCGCCGACCACTTTACAGGTGGGCGGTGTGAGCAAGCCGAGCGACACCGATTTTAGCGAGTTGGAGCGGGAAACCATTTGGAAGAACACATCCATAAAGCGAATTGGGGAAAGCATTGCCGGGCGGTACGGGCTGGGGTTCACCTATGACGCAGACGATTACGACATAGAGTGCGACGAACAGGACGGCACCGACAGCAGCTACTACAACACCCTTTGCAAAAACTACGGTCTGATCTTAAAAGTGTACGCAAAGCGGCTGTGGGTATATGACCGGGAGCGCTACAAGGGAAAACGAGCCGTGCAGGACTTTGACCGCACGAACATTATACCCGGCAGCTTGAGTTACAACACGACCCTGTCCGGCACCTATACCGGCGGATATTTTACCTACACCGACGCCGACAAGGATTTAGACATTGTGTGCAGCGTAGGCGGCGGCAACCACACAAAGAATGTGAACCGCCGCGCCACCAGCGCTTACGACGCAAGCGTACAGCTTTGCGCCGAGATCAACAATGCCAACCACGGCAGAGTGAAGCTGAAATTTTCCGTTATGGGCAACTGGGGCGTGAGCGCCGGAAACAACCTGCGCCTGACCGGGTACGGGGATGGCCTGAACGGAGGAATCAACGGCAAATACTTTGTGGACAAGGTGACGCACAAGTACACCAAGAGCGGCGGCTTTGTGACCAGCTTTGAGTGCAGCGGTATTTTTGACCCGTTCCATTACTGGGATGTGGGCGGACATATCGAATACCACCAAAGCGAGGACAGCAGCAGCGAAAGCTACAACAGCGCCTACGAAACCACCAGCCCGGCGGCCAATGCGGCCAGCGCGGCGGCGGGCGCAACGGCGGGCGCGGCGGTGACGCTGACCAAGGCACCGTTCTATTACACCAGCGTTGCCCCGAAGCCGAGCTGCTACAAGAGCGGCACATTCTATTTCTATGACGGTATTTTGGTGAATAACCGATACCGCATTACCAACACCGCCGCAAGGTGCGGCAAGCTGCCCGTGGGCAAGAATGTTACCGGCTGGGTGCCAGCCAGCTATTGCAACGGCGGCGGGATTACGACGAAGTGAGGAGGCGCAGCATTGGCAAGCACCAACAGAACCGGGCGCGTGAGTGCCATTGACTACGAGGCCGGAACTTACGAAGTGACCTACTTTGACCGGGGCAAGAGCGTGACCCGGCAGATAAACGCCATGAGCAACGGCGAATACAAAATGCCCTGCGTGGGGCAGGTCGTGAGTGTTGCCCACAACAGCAACGGCACGGCGGCGGGCACCACCACCGGCACGGTTTGGAACAAAACCAACAAACCGGCGGAGGGATACAAGGGCCTGTACCGCAAGGAATACGGCACCAGCCGCAAGGGGCAGGCGTACAGCCGGTACGACGAGAACACAGGCGTGTACACGCAGTATGTGGACAAGCGCACCGGGCGCACCTGCAACGGTGAAATTTTCGACGAGGCAAAAGGCCCGGTAAGCGTGATTGCGGGCGGGCAGTTGCAGCTAAAAAGCAGCGGTGCCAGCGCCAGCATACAGGCCAAAACGGGCATGGGCATTGTGGCCGGAACCACCGTAGCCATTGAAGCGGGCACCTTTATGAGCTTGGAGGCCACCGGCGCTATGAGCATATCGGCGGGCGGCGACTTCAAGTTTAATATTGGCGGCGACAGCGAGGAAAAGCGCAAGGGCACCACCAAGCAAGAATACCTTGACAATGTGGAACAGGAAGTGACCGGGGATGTATTGCAGACCATAACGGGCACCGTGACCCGCAATGTGACCGGGGATGTGACCCTTAACATAAACGGGGCCAGCATTACGATCAGCGCGGGCGGCGACATAAGCATTACCAGCCCGACCAAGGTTGAAGTTAGTGCGCCGATCTTGAACGCCGAGGGTGCCAGCGGTGATGTGAAAGTGCAGAGTATCAGCCTTGTACAGCACAAGCACACCAGCGCCGCACCGGGCAGCGAGAGCAGCCAGCCGTTACCGTAAGGAGGTGCCAGATGGCAATAGGCAGTTTTATGGGCCGCGTGTTCACCGTGAGCCACACAAAGATTTTTACCCCAAGCAACCTGAAAGGCAGCACGGGGAGCGACTGGGCAACACATGAAGTCGTGGGCGGCAAGGCCCGCAGTGAGTGGGTAGGCCCGAAACTGAAAAGCTATACATTCGACCTTTTACTGCGGGCGCAGGACGGTGTGCCTCCGCGCAGTACGCTTGATTATTTCCAGCGTATGGCGGAGAGCAGCGCCGTGGACTGGTTTGTGGTGGGCGGGGTTCCGCTTTCGCCCTACCCGTTCAAGATCACGGACATAAGCGAAACATGGGACGCCGTGCTGCAAGGCGGTGTGCTGGTGGAATGTAAAGTGAGCCTGACCATTGAAGAATACCTGTAAGGAGGGATGGGTGTGATTTTGGCAGACAGCCCGGTTATTGAGATTGCCGCCGGTACGGTGAACGACAGCACGGCGCAGGAGGTTTACCGCAACCTGCAAGTGCTGTATGGCACCCACACCGGGGAACAGGCTTTAGACCGGGATTTTGGCATTGACATAAGCACAACCGACTACCCGCAGGAGAGCGCCCAAGCGCTGCTTGCGGCGGAGTATGTGCGCAAAACCAAGATGTATGAGCCGAGGGCGCGGGTGGTGCGCGTTGAATGGACGGACAGCAAAGCTCACGACGGCAACATGACCCCAAAGGTGGTGATTGATCTTGTCTAATATCAGTGAACTGGCGAATGTGCCACAGATCAGTTTTATTGAAAACATGACCCTGCAGGAAACCGAGGAGCAGTTAAAGGCCGAGTACGCCCGGATTTACCGGGAGCAGACCGGCAAGGAACTGGTGCTTGGGGAGGCTGACGCCAAGACCCTGCTGCTGAAAGCGTTTGCCCTGATCGAATATCAAACCATGCAGTACGCAGACATTAAGGGACAGGCAGAGCTTTTGAAAACCAGCACCGGCGAGGCACTGGACGCGCTGGTTGCGCTGCTGGGGCTGACACGGCAGGAAAGCAAAAAGGCCACGGCCAAGGAACGCTTTTTGCTGGCAGAGGCACGAGCCGACACCGTGGCGGTGCCCGCCGGTACGCGGGTGAAAACGCAGGGCGGGCGGTATTTTAATACGCTGGACTATGCGGAGATACCGCCCGGCGCAACCTATGTGGACACCATCGTGCAGGCGGAGGAGGCCGGAGCGGAGAGCAGCGGCATACTGGCCGGGGAAATCAACATCCTTGTTGACCCCATCCCGTACATAGCCAGTGTGAGCAATGTGGACGAAAGCACCGGCGGCCTTGATGTGGAGGACGACGATAGCCTGACCGAGCGGGCCTACTTGGCACCGAGCCGGTTTAGCTGCGCCGGGCCGCGCGACGCCTACGAATACCATGTGCGGGAATGGCGCAGTGATGTGACGGATGTGCAGATCACCAGCCCGGAGCCGTGCGTGATTGCCATTTACTTTGTGATGGAGGGCGGGCGGCTGCCGAACGCCACGGAGCGGGAGGAGCTGACCGAATATATCAGTGGCGAGAACCTGCGCCCGCTGTGCGACAAGGTGGTGTGCGTGGAGCCGGAGGAGGTGCCCTACAACATAGCGTTTACCTACTGGATTGGCGACGGCGACCAGCGCAGCGCCGGAACCATACAGGAAAAGGTGACGGCGGCGGTGCAGAGCTACCAAAGCTGGCAGCGGCACCTTGGGCGGGATATTAACCCCACGGAGCTGATCGCCAAAATCCGCGAGGCAGGGGCCAAGCGTGTGAAGCTGACCGCCCCGGCGGATATTGTGGTAGGCAGAACGCAACTACCGAAATGCACCGGGCAGACCGTGACATACGGAGGGCTGGAAGATGATTAAAGACCTGCGGGACGCCCGCCTTGTGGACGCTGTGCCCCGCGTGGTTGCCGGGCGGGACTGGGTGCGGGCGCTTAGCGAGGCAGTGGGTGTGCTGCACGAAAGAACGCTGCGCTATATCGACGACAGCCAAATTTACACAAGCCTTGACACCGCCACAGAACCCGTGCTTGACGCGCTGGCGATCAACTGGAAAGTGGACTGGTACGACACCGGGTACAGCGTAGAGCAAAAGCGCCGCATTATCAAGACGGCCCTGACGGTACGCCGCCTAATGGGCACTGTGGGCGCGGTAAAGCTGCAAGCCGGCGCCATTTACCCCGGCACTATGCTGGAAGAATGGTTCGAGTACGGCGGGCAGCCGGGCACTTTCCGCCTGTATATCAATGTGACAGACACAACGGAGGAACACCCGGCCATTATTTACAGCCCGGCGGAAATGGAGCGCCGCCTTATTACCGCGAAACGGTGGAGCGCCCACCTTGAAAGCCTTAGCTACATGGTGCGCCACACGCTGGCTACCGGGTGCAGGGTGGACAAGTGGGCATACTCCGTGCCGGAGTGCGGCACGATCTACTGCGGCGTGTGGTGGATGCCTGCCACTTTGGGTTATACGGCACACCATGCGCTGTTGACAGGCGGCCAGCCGGGAGCGTTTGCTGTAAGCCCGGAGTTTACCGGCACACTGCCCGTTCCGGCGACGGTGGGCTATTCAGTTTGCGGGGCGCTGCGGAGCGGTGGAGTTGCAACCGGCTACACCGCAAGCCCTGAATTTGCAGGCACATTGCCGGAGGAGGCACAGCATGGAAACTGAAAAGGCTAACGGCCAGTACGGAAAGCAAAACCCGCTGTTTATGTACAAAGGAACGGCGGGCTATTCTATCCGTGCAGAGCTGCACGGGAGCAAGGGCGGCGTGGAGGCCGCCGAAGCATTTACAGCTGTACCGTCCGCCAGCGGGCAAGACCGCTGCGGTACGATGCCATAAACAACCGGGAAAGGAGGAAAACCGAACATGGCGTTTTTTACCGACAAATTTCTGAATGACCGACGGGAAGAACTGCTGCGCAGCGTTGACAGGTTCCAATACCAGTTGAACGGCGGGGCATGGCAGACCGGCACCGTGAACAGCAAGGAAATCATCGGCACGAATGTGGTCGTGTTTGTGAATGTACCAAATTTTGGGCAGGCCGACACGATCACGGGCGTAAGGGTGTACGACATCAACGGCGCACTGGCCGGACAGCAGAGTATCAGCCTGAAACGCACCAGCCTGAATGTGGCGCTGCTGCGCTTTACATTCCCGCTGATCGAAACCGAGGAGTAAAAGAGAGGAGGACAAACCCATGGCTTATGACCGCAGTTATTGGAAAGACCATGTAACTGACCAGAGCGGCGAGGTTATCCAGCAGGGCACCTTGCTTGACCAGCAGCATTTTAACAATATGGAGCTGGGCATTTCCGACATGACCCTTGCCGGGGCAATTATGCAGTTTAAGGCGGTGCAGGACGGTTATAACTACGCCGACGAGATGCACACGGCCACGCTGGCGCAGACCGGCAGCAAGTGGCCGTTTAACAACACGCCCACCACCATTGCCCTTGCGCAGCTGCGCGAAAGCACCAATTACGGCGTGGAGGTAACAGTGCTGGCGTACAGCGGCGGCAGGCTGGGCAATATCCGGGTGACTGACCGTGCCCGCAACGGCTTTAAGCTGGTGCATGACGGTAGCGCCACCACCGTGAAAGTGCAGATCAGAGTGACGGGCGGCATGACCGACCCGGCACCCACCGAGTAACAGGAGGATAAGAGCATGAAAATCATTGAGAAAAACGAGGGCAAGAAGATCAACTACAACCTGACCGGCACAAAGCTGGACTTTGCGGACGGTGCGCTGACCCTTGACCTTGCCCGCTACCAGCAGGACGACCCCGTGACCCGCGACATTATGGTGGACAGCGAGGGCTATTTGACCACCGGGCGCGGCCTGTACTACGCGGCACAGGTGGAAATCCCCGCGCGGAAGTACACCGAAACCGTGACCACGGCACAGGAAACCGACGCGCAGGCCGAGGGCGGTGAGAACACCGAGGGCATGAGCCGTGAAACCGTGACCCGCACCCCGGAGCCGCTGGACACCGAGGATGTGACCCTGTACCTGTTTGCCATTGATGGCATTATGATTCACTGATAAAGGAGGACGAACCTATGGCTAATTTTGATATGGCTGAACTGGCCCTGAAAAGCGTTTGCCCCAACAACGCCATGAAGTACGACGACAAGGAAATGCCGAGCGTTATGGTGTTCATTCCGAAATTCCGCCTGTGTGATGTGCTTTCTACCGCCGACACCAGCGTACACCCTGCGTTCAGGGTGAACGGCGTGGAGATCGACGGCTTTTGGGTGGGCAAGTATCAGACCAGCCACTACAACGGCAGAGCGTACAGCCTGCCCGGCGAGAACCCGGCCAACACGGCGGGCCTTGATACCTTTGTGAGCTACAACCGCGCCAAGGGCGGCAAGTTCCATGAGATCACCTGCGCGGAGTGGGCAGCCATTGCCTTGTGGTGCCACAAGGCGGGCAAGGAACCCTACGGCAACAACAACTACGGCAAGGACACCCGCGAAAGCCTGTACCGTGCAATCCCCACCAGCAAGGACAACGACAAGACCGGGCGCGTTGCCACCGGCACCGGCCCTGTTACTTGGAGCCATGACGGCACCTTGGAGGGTATTTGGGATTTGAACGGCAATGTGTGGGAGTGGTGCGCCGGACTGCGCCTTGTGAAAGGTGAGGTACAGGTGATTGCCGACAACAACGCCGCCGCGCCCACTTGTGACATGAGCGCCAGCAGCGCTGCGTGGAAAGCTATTTCCGCCGCCACCGGCGAGCTGGTGGCCCCGGACGGCAACGGTGCCACGCAGGGAACCGTGAAGATGGACTTTATCAGCGGCAAATGGACTTACAGCACCACTATTGCCCACACCACCGGCGCGAACGGTTGCAGTTTTAAGGATGTTACCTGCGACAGCAGCATTGGCGCTGCGGCAAAGCTGCTGCTTCAGGCGCTTGCCATGCTGCCCGACGCTGCGCTGACGGGTGACGGCATTGACGCCACCTACGGCGGTGACTATTTCTACATCAACAACGCCGAGGCCGAACGGTGCCTGATTCGCGGTGGCAGCTGGAGCGATGGCGGCAGCGCTGGGGTGTTCTATTCCAGCCTGTACAACCCGCGCTCCAATGCCTACGGCAACCTCGGGGGCCGTTCCGCTTTTTACGAATAACTGTACACTGCGCCCTGAAACACTGAACGCCGAACGATAGTGAGGCGGTAAGCAGGACAAGCCCACACACAGCAACGGGAACAACGCCCCGCGCTGTGCGCGGGCAAATTTTTTGGGGCTTATGGCAGGCGCAATGCGCCGGGTGGGTTTGGGGGAAATTTTGGAGGAGGTGAACAAGCTATGCAGAGCGAAATGCCCGCGCCGGGCAGCTATGAACCGTTCCGCCTGAAAGAGAAAATTGGGGAAATGATGAAGTACGGCAGACCACTTACCAAGAATTTTAGCCGGAAAGATCGTGACCTTGCGGATGATATGCGGGTTTCCATGCTGAAAATGTACCATTTGGCCGTTGAGCTGGAAAAGAAATACTACCGCAAGACTACCGCGCAGGAGCTTGATGTTGAACTGGAATGGCTGCGCAATCTGGTGAGGATGGCGGCAGACAAAGACCTTTGCGGTGCGAAGTTTGCCCCGCCGCTGTCCATGCACCAGTACGAAACATGGGCAAGGTACAATACAGAAATCGGCTGCTTGCTGGGCAAGTATATTGCCAGCGTGAAAAAGTAGCTGTTTTTCTTTGGGAACGGGCCATTTACGGTGCCTGATTCGCGGTGGCAACTGGAACAATGGCGGCAACGCTGGGGTGTTCAATTCCAACCTGAACAACCCGCGCTCCAATGCCAACGGCAACATCGGGGGCCGTTCCGCTTTTCGTCTGTTAAATGCCAATTTAGGGCGGTGGTTCTGCGCCGCAAGGGGGCTGTGGCCTACGGGGTACAGCAGGAAGTGCAGACTAAAAGGGGCCTGTTTCCGTTCCCGCTTAGACAGGGCGGGAAAAAATTTGTATTGCCGTGGAGGCGGAAACGCCACACACGGCTTGGAGAGATCATTGGATGAAACACTGTCAGCAGGAAATGACGGTGATTCAAAACGCTTGGCCGGTGGTGTGCAATTTTGGTTGGCTGATTGAGGCTGACAGGAACGCCCGCAAGGGCAAGCGATACCGCGCCGAGGTTTTGAATTTTACCGCGCGGCTTGAAGATAATCTGTTCACCATACAGCAAGGTATGATGAACGGCAGCTATGTGCTGGGGCCATACCGCAAGCTGTGGGTGTATGTGCCCAAGAAGCGGCTGGTGATGGCGCTGGACTACCCGGACAGAATTGTGCAATGGAGCCTGTACCTGTATTTGAATCCGATCTATGACAGGCTTTTTATTGAGGATTCCTACGCTTGCCGAAAGGGCAAGGGCAGCCATAAGGCCGCAAAGCGCCTGCAATACTGGATGTGCCAAGTGCAGCGCAAGCCGGGGCAGGGCTGGTACTGCCTGAAACTGGACATAAGCAAATACTTTTACCGGGTGAACCACGAAAAGCTGCTGGCGATCTTGGAGCGGCGGGTGAAAGCCCCCGCCATGATGGCGTTTATACGGGGCGTGGTGAACAGCAGAGCAGAGCCGTTCGGCCTGCCGCGCTGGCGGACACCGCAGGACACGCCGCCGGAAGAATGGATGTACGAGGTGGGTATGCCGACAGGCAACCTGACGAGCCAGCTATTTGCGAACATCTACTTAAACGAGCTTGACCAGTATTGCAAGCACAGGCTGAAAATTCATTACTATATCCGCTACATGGACGATGTAATCATCTTGGGGCAGGACAAGGAAGCCTTGCACCGCTGGAAAGCGGCGGTGGAAACTTTCTTGCGGGAGGAGATGGCGCTTGATTTGAACAGCAAGACCAGCATACGCCCGGTGCGCCAAGGGGTTGAATTTGTTGGTGTGCGGATATGGCCCACCCACATGAAGCTGCGGAAAAGCACCGTGCGCCGCATAAAGCGGGAGGTGCGCAAGATCAGTGCTTTGTATGCTGCTGGCGATATGACACGGCAGGACTTTTACCGGCGCATTGCCAGCATTAGGGGGCTGCTAAAGCACACGGAGAGCGCAAGCCTGCGGTGGCGGCTGAACGAGATTTACCGGGCGGAACTGGAAAAGGCCAAACAAAAACAACTGCGAGAGGAGGCACAGCATGAGCCATTTGCAGATCATAGCGGAGCTGGAAACGGTGACGGAAATGCAGGCACGGGTTATCAAGATCATGGCAACCCGGCTTGCAGAGCTGGGTGACACTGTGACCGGGCGTGACGAGATTGCGCAGGCCGACAAGGCATACCGCGACGCCATAGGCGGCGACGAGTGGCCGGACTGGGCAGAACAAGGAGGAGAGGACGATGGAGAACCCTATCACACGGGCGGAGCATGAGGAGTTCCGCCGCCGCTTGGAGGAGGAGAACAAGCGGCAGGACACACGCATTGGCATTTTGGAGGACAGTGTGCGTCAGATCGGCGCGTTGGCAACCAGCGTGGAAAAGCTGGCCGTGAGTATGCAAAGTATGCTGAAAGAGCAGGAAAAGCAGGGCAAACGGCTGGAAGCGTTGGAGGGCCGCGACGGCGAGAAGTGGCGCAAGGTCATGGGCTACATTGCCACGGCGATTGTGGGCATTGTGCTTGGCTACCTGTTTAAGCGGATCGGTATGTGAGGGGGCGCGGGAATGTGAAGAATAGCGTTGAAAGTGTTGAAAACGCCGCAGAGAAAACGGAACGCCGGAACATCAAGGTTATGGACTTGATCTTGGTGATCGTCGGCGTTTCTCTGCTGGTGTTCACCATTGTTATGATTCAACTTTTCAAGGTATACGGCACGGTGCCGGACACCTTGATTACCTGCGTTTTTGCTACCCTTGGCGGCGAGTGCGGCATTATGGGCTGGATTAAGACCACCAAAGACCGCAACCGAGAACGGAAGTGGGAACAGGAGGACAAGCAGGAGGCAAAGGCCGAGGCGGCAGAGGTGCCGCCCGGCGATATGCCCGGCGCATAATGCGTAAACAGAAAACCACGGAGAGCTGCGGGTGCGGCCCTCTCTCTTTTTCGGAGGAAACCGTATGGAACAAAGAAAATTTCTCGCAATGGTGGGGCCGCTGGCACAGGCCGATATGCAGAAAAGCGGAATCCTTGCCAGTCTGACCATTGCGCAGGCAATCTTGGAAAGCGGCTGGGGTGCATCGGAGCTTGCCACCAAGGCCAACGCCCTGTTTGGCATTAAGGCTGACGCGCGGTGGAGCGGGAAAGCGTACAGCAAGGACACCAAGGAGTGTTACGACGGCGCAACCTACACCACCATTACCGCGCTGTTCCGTGCCTATGACAGTTGGGCAGAAAGCGTTGCCGACCATAGCGCGTTTTTGTTGGCGAACAAGCGGTATGCGGCAGTGGTTGGCGAGCGCGACTACAAGGTGGCCTGCAAAGCGATCAAGGCGGCGGGCTATGCCACCGACCCCGGCTACCCGCAAAAGCTGATTGGGTTGATTGAGAAATACGGCTTGACCGTGTACGACGGCAAGGCGGAACAGGAGGACAAAACGAGTATGAATATCAGCATTACCAAGAAAACCAGTACCCACAACACCACGGCGGCAGCAGGCCGCGCAATCCGGTACATCGTTGTGCATTACACCGCCGGTGTGACCTCTAAGCCGGGCAGTGCAGCGGGCACGGCCTCTTACTTTGGCAGCACCTCTAAGCAGGTTTCGGCGGACTTTATCGTGGATGACGGCGGCGCGGTGCAGTACAACGGCGACATTCGCAACCGCTACACTTGGCACTGCGGCGGCGGAAAGTACAATACCAAGGGCGGTGCTTACTACGGCAAGGCCACGAACCGCAACACCATTGGCATTGAGGTATGCTCTACCAATGACACCGGCAAAATGACTGTTGCCAACGACAGCCATTGGCGCTTTACCGACAAGGTTGTGAGCAATCTTGTGGAACTGGTGAAGTACCTGATGGCGGAATACGGTATTGACGCCGCCCATGTTATCCGCCACTATGATGTGAACGGCAAGCCGTGCCCCGGTATCATCGGCTGGAACGAGGACACCGGCAGCGCCGCCAAGTGGGCCGCGTTCAAAGCCCGCCTTGGTGCAGCTACCCCCGGCGGGCAGACCGGCGGCAGCACGAACACCGGCACCGCCACGGGCAACACTGCGCTGACATACAAGGTGGGCGACATTGTGCAGTTTGCGGGCGGCAAGCACTACGCCAACTCGCAGGCTACCAGCGGCACAACCGTGAAGCCCGGCCAGGCCAAGGTGACGGCAGTTGCCCCGGCGGGCAAGCACCCGTACCACATTGTACACACGGACAGTGCCAGCACCGTGTATGGCTGGGTGGACGCGGCGGCCATTACCGGCAAAGCAAGCGCTACCCCGGCGGCCAAGACATACACCGTGAAAGCGGGCGACAGCCTGTGGCGCATTGCTGCGCAGCAGCTTGGCAATGGTGCCCGCTACAAGGAGATCAAGACCATGAACGGGTTGAAAAATAACACCATCCACGCCGGGCAGGTTTTGAAGCTGCCCAACTGACAGACTATATATAGGAGGAAAAGATCATGAATGAAGTTGTGACCATCGTTGTGAACAATCTGCTGGAAATCGTGTTTGCGGTGCTGGGTGCGTCCTTTACCGCGCTGGTTATCCCGTGGCTGAAAGACACCGGCCTGCCTTGGCTGAAAGAAAAGCGCCTGTACTCCATCGTGAAGAAGTTCGTGGAGGCCGCCGAGAAGCAGGCCGAGGCGGGCACCATTGACAAGGCGACCAAGAAACGCTTTGTCGTGGAGCTGTTGGAGGCAAACGGCATTACTGTTACCCCGGAGATCAACGCCTTTATTGAGGCGGCGGTGAAAGAACTTGATCTTGCCGAGAAAAACGCCATTGGGGAGATCGGGAAAATTTTTTCTGACGCCGAGCAGACCCCGCAGAACTAAATACTAAGATATGGCCCCGACTGCTGTTCGTTTTGAACGGTGGCCGGGGCCTTTTCTGTTATGCGGAGAGGTTGACAAAAGCGCCGCAGACCGCTATTTTTGAATGGTATTGTGTGCTAAAGCTGCACAGAACGGCAGAAGCCGACACTGGCAGCACAGATATTGGAGAGGAGGAAACACAGTGCGAACCTATAAGCACCTGACCATGACAGACCGCTTGCGCATAGAAAAGTGGCTGAAAATGGGGATGAAGCCGCGAGAGGTGGCGGACAAGCTGAGCGTTCATGTTTCGACTATTTACCGGGAGTTGAAGCGCGGCGCGTATGACAGGCTGGACGGCGGAACATGGGAGGTCAAAACCGCGTACAGCCCGGACATTGCCGAGGAGAAATACCAAGCCCACCTGCGGGAAAAGGGGCCGGACTTGAAAATAGGTAATGACCATGAGCTGGCGAACTATATTGAAACCACGATTTTAGACAAAGATTGTAGCCCGGCGGCGGTGCTGGGGTTTGCCATGATTGAGGGGAAGAAGTTCAAAACCAGTCTGTCGGTGCCGACGATCTACAAGTACATTGCCAAGGGCCTGTTTTTGAACCTGACGCAAGAGGAGCTGCCACGGCACGGAAAGAAGAAACACAAATATAAGAAAGTGAAGAAGAACAAAAGCGCCAGCCGCGCCCCGGCGGGCGAAAGCATTGAACAGCGCCCGGAGGAGATCGACGGGCGGGAGGAGTTCGGCCATTGGGAGGGCGACACTGTGTACAGCGGCAAGGGAAAGCGCAAGACCACCCGCGCCCTACTGACCATGACCGAGCGCAAGACCCGGAAAGAAATCATTATAGCGATACCAAACCGCAAGGCTGAAACGGTGGTCAAGGCGCTGGACGCACTGGAACGGAAACTTGGTGCCCGGCGGTTTAGGGCGATCTTCAAAAGCATTACCTTTGACAACGGCACCGAGTTTGCGGCGGCGGAGGAGCTGGAACGCTCTTGCGTCAACAAGCACCTGCCCCGGACGAAAGTGTATTTCTGCCACCCGTATTCCTCTTGGGAGCGAGGCACCAACGAGAATACCAACGGCATGATTCGGCGGCGGTTTCCCAAGGGAACGAACTTTGCGGCGGTGACGAACGCGCAGATCACGCAGGCAGAAAACTGGATAAATAATTATCCACGGAAGATATTGGGGTACAAGTCAAGCGAGATCGTATTTAGGGAGTGCCTGCGGGAACTGGGCATTGCGGCATGATGGGTAGATAAAGAGAGCAAAATATAGATAAATCGTTAAAAAGGGCGTGATGTGGTATAGTCGGTGCAATAGAATAGGGGTTATAACAGGCTGCCAACAAAAGAGTGAATGTTGACGGCTTTGTTGTGGTGCGATAAAATGTACAAAAATATAAGCAAAAAGTTGTTGCATTTGACTATTGAATTTTTCATTTCTGAAAAACTTGAAATTTCCTGTTGACAAAGTACGACTGCTATGCTAAAATAATCGAGTCGGGAGCGAAACCCCGATGCGAAAATGGACGTATGGCCCGTTGGTCAAGCGGTTAAGACAGAGGCCTCTCACGCCT
>ERZ780190.1093-NODE-1093-length-26597-cov-3.342024_pt1 | contig 26597 bp, 19 predicted proteins | sample MGYA00510980_ERZ780190 | MGnify/ENA primary metagenome ERZ780190 (study PRJEB29588, sample SAMEA1972188) | human gut metagenome | biome: human gut; feature: human-associated habitat; material: faeces | place: Denmark | collected 2008/2010 ... | reverse complement strand
ACCTTTCTTCATCTCTCCGCCGTACCATGTATTAACGATAACCTGTTCACGGCTTGTGATGTTGAACACAACTGCTGTTTCTGAGTTAAGTCCTAATTCTTTATAGTTTTCAACCTTAGCCTTTGAAGCATTGTATACAACAAAGTCTGGTTCGAAGTCTTTAAGTTCTTCTTCTGTTGGCTTAATAAACATATTTGTTACAAAATGAGCCTGCCAAGCAACTTCAACGATGAAACGGATTGCCATACGTGTGTCTTTGTTTGCTCCACAGAAAGCATCTACTACATAAAGTTTCTTATTTGAAAGTTCTTTAATAGCAAGATCCTTTACAGCAGCCCAAGCTTCCTTGCTTGCCTTGTGGTTATCATTCTTATATTCATCTGTTGTCCACCATACTGTGTCTTTTGAATTTTCGTCTTCAACGATAAATTTATCTTTTGGTGAACGACCTGTATAAATACCAGTCATAACGTTAACAGCACCAAGTTCGCTCTCCTGTCCTTTTTCGTAACCTTCAAGTTCTGGTTTTGTTTCTTCTTCAAATAATGTTTCATATGAAGGATTGTACACGATTTCTGTTGTACCTGTGATACCATACTTGCTTAAATTGATTTCTGCCATCTTATTTAAACCTCTTTTCTTTAAATATAGTAATATAATGAAAACCTGCTTGCGCCGGCTCTTATATCAACCTTGTGGAACTAAAAAACAAAGTTCCCTAATATGATATTATACATATTTTCGTTGTAAATTCAACTGAAATCGCCTTGTTTTTCCTTTATTAATAAAGTAAAGTGTTCGATTAATTAATGAAAGTGTTGTTTTTTTAGACTAATTGAAGTCTAACTTTTTTGGTTCACCTCACTCACAGCCTTTTTATTTTATTCCTGTATATTTAAAGTTTTTATTTTTATCTTCTCATATAACATATACATTCCCTGCACTCCTGCCACAAAGGAAATCACATAGTACGGCATAATATACAGTGCCTTGCCTTCCCACAGAAAATGGAATATGAAGCCTCCAAGTACTGCCACCTGTAGCAACATGTTCCAGATGGTAAGCTGTTTTCTTTTTGCTATAAGGTATGCAAGGTTTCCAAGCCAGATAAATATAAGATATAGTTTCATTATTACGAATATGATTTTGTTTACTTTTCCCTTTTCTATACTTTTAGCTACCTTTGACCATTCTGCGTGATTATCCATTGCCTGAAGCATCCAGAAAGTTTGGAATGTTGGTTCGCACCACTGTGTTGTGATTTTATTTTTTGCAAAATCCACAAACTCTAATGGTTTGCTTTTAAACTCACTTAGTCGTTCACTTATGTTTTCTCCCGCTATTTCTGATGCTTTTTCACTGTCACGACCTGCGTTTACAAAAGTTGTCAAATTATAAGCGTTGTACCAGCCATCAACACCGCAACCTAACTCTTTTGTACCCTTCTGCAATCCCATGGCTATAAAGCATTTCGCCGGAACACCTTTTGAAATAGTTACATTAGCCTTTTTTGCATAATACAGATTTACACATTTAGGCGCCATCAACGCTCCCATTAAGATTATTGAGAAAACTACATATTTTAATTTTTGTTCTTTTATTCCATAAAATAAAGTAACCAAAACTGCTGCAATTACAAAAATCAAACAATTGCTTTTGCTTATTGTTCCCATGCAGAAAGCCAGAAAACTTATTACAAAATTAAGGATTTTTCCATTTTCTTTTGCAAGGATAAGATTATAGAAGCCTACTAATGAGAAGAATAGTCCAAATATTGTTCCGTACACAAAGAAGCTATAGAAAATCAATGGGAAACATCCAAAGACCATAACCCAATACAGATTGTGGATTCTAATATTATCTGTCATTTTGGTTAGAATCTTATATAGCATATTGAAAATTCCTGCCATTGCAAGAACATTAAAAAGCATTATTGCGATGTAATTATCTTTTCCGAATATGTAGTAAATAATTTGGATAATGCCGATTATTCCAAGCTGTTGCGGATATGCTACCAAATATCCTTCACCTGTAAGCTCGCTGTAATCTCCATCAAGAAAACTTGATGCAATTCTCTGAACAATACTTTGGTCACTTATAGGGTATGCCCTTGCCATAACTATGTATGCGATTCCAATTGCAATAACATATATTGTTGCAATATTGGCAAACTTCTTTGTATCCATTTTTAGTAATTTTGTATATCTGTCAATAATATACAGAATTGCAAAAATAGTTACCACATACAAAATTATCATAAGAATATTGTTAAGGCTATACTCTGCATATTCCTTGTAATCGTTAACTTTTATATCAATTTTTGTTGTTCCCAAAATATTAAAAATTGATAGAATTCCAAACATTGCCACAAGGATTCCCCATATTATTTTTTGAATTACATTTCCTGTTTTGTTAATTATTGCATTCATACTTTTCTCCGTTTCTTCTTTATTATTTATATTACAGTGTCTAAGGTCTTATCTCACATATGCCGTGCAATTATGTTTTAACATGCTAATCTTATCTAATTATCAGCTGTTCCAAGGATTATACTTATCAATCTCTTGTTTAACATTATTGTTCTGTTCCAAGGATTGATTATTACACCCTCAATTTCATCCACTGTTAATGCTGATTGAAAAAGCTTATCCATATCTGTTAAAAAAGTAGATTTTACACTGTCGCCACCTTTTAACTCTTCATCAAAACCTGTAAAAGCAACCCACCAGTTTTTTCCGTCTGATGTTTTTACTGCCTGAACGTTCATTTCATTGCTTAATGGTGAAGGTTCAACTGCAATAATAAGCTGTCCCTGTTCTTTCATTCTTCTTCTGATAACTGTAAGTGCGTGTGCCAACAGTTCAGGTGTAGACTGACTTTGAAGTATGGCAATGGCTTCTTCGATTTTTTCATTGCCCTGCAGTCCCTTGTCCACTTTTGAATTATCTTTATTCATATTTACTCCATTCGTAATTTTTATTTTCAAAATGATTCCTGATTATTTTTGAAATCATAGATTCCTAATTAGTTTTTGAATCATTTATTCCTAATTATTAATTAAAGATTTTCCAATTATCTTAGATAAGATTTTGACCTTAGCATTTCTATTGCTTTGGAGGTCTTCCTGTCTGTAGCTATTATACCCTTTTTCCCCGATTTTTGAAACTTAGTTTTGTCGGCACTGCTTTTAACATTTATGCCAAGCAACTGGTTGTTGAAAGTTGAGCTGTCCTTAAAGTCAAATATGCACAACTGATTTTTTGCTCTTGTAACTGCCACGTAATAAAGTCTTCGCTCTTCCTCGTAAGTTTTTATTTCCTCATCTGTTGCGTTCTTTCTGTTGGCAACCACCTTTTCAGGAAAAACTCCGTCCTTTACATCCATTATGTATACCGTATCGTACTCCAAACCTTTGCTTGAGTGAATTGTAGACAAAGTAAATTTGCAATCATAATTGTTCTTTTTATTCTTTATAATCATTGCTAGTTCATCAAGACGATTTAGAAAATCTTCCGGTGTTTTCTCATTTGCTGCCAAAGCCTGGAGAATACTTATCTTACCATCTTTTATTTTTGCTCTTTCAAGATAAGCAGAATAGCCCATGAAATTAACAATTCTATAAACTGCTTTGTAGGCCGACTCTTCTAAAATGCTTTCTATATGAGTCTTCATTGCCTTTAGACTTTTCTCCGTGCCTTTTGGGATTCTTCCATATCTTAATGCACTGTCAATTACGGGAATGCCTTTTTCTTCACTTATACGGCAGGCTTCAATCGCTCCCATTTTGCTTAAATATGTTCCGATTTTAAAATATATCTGCATAAAGATTTCCGTATCCTTTGGATTTTCTGCAAATCTTATTATGTTTTTTATGTCTGTAACTATTTTGTGATTGAAAAACGTCAGGTCAGCGTTTTTGATTTTGTAATCAATGCCACTTCTCTCAAGCATATCCACAACTGGAATTATGCTTTCATTATCTCTGTACAAAACTGCCGTATCTACGTTGCAGTTTTCTGCCACCTTTGTTAAATAGCTATACTGAGACTTTCTTGTTTTTACTTCAATAAGTCGAATATCTTTTACCATATCCCTTGAAGCTTTCATATTTTTCTTGTGTCTTAATTTGTTTTTCTGAATAAATCTGTCTGCTGCACTTACAATTGCTCCGTCAGACCTAAAGTTTTCTTCCATTAGAAGAATTTTTCCTTCAGGATAAGTTGACTCAAAAGAAAGCAATGCTTCCGGGTAAGCCGCCCTAAATCCGTAAATACTCTGATCCTCATCCCCAACCATGAACAGCTTCTTATTTTTCATTGCAAGTATTTCAATAATTTTGTGCTGGATTTTTGATGTATCCTGTGCTTCGTCCACGCAAATATATTGGTACATATTTTGAAAATATTCCAAAACCTGTGGTGTGGTCTTTAGCATTGTGTAGGCATAAACCATTTGGTCGTCATAATCCATTAATGACTGTCTGCGAAGTTCCCCACAATATGCCTTGTAAATTTCAGCAAGTGGCAGGTTTTCCTTCTTGCCAAGGCTTTCAATTTCTTCATTTGAAAGCATCATATTTTTTATGTATGTAATCAGGGTAATAACTGTCTGCAAGTCATTTTCCGACGGATATTCGTTAAGTTCTTTCTGATAAATCAAAGACAATATTTTAGATTTAAAGCCTTCTTCCGTAATCAGGTCGAAAGCCTTTCTGCCGATGCAGTTTCCGTAATAGTTAATTATTTTTGAACAAATTCCGTTAATTGTTCTAAACTCAAGTCTTGCCGCCAGCTGTTCACCAAACATTGTTTCAAATCTCTGTCTCATGTAGTTAGTTGCCGCAACTGTATATGTAATAGTGAGAATTGATTCAGGCTCTATTCCAAGACAATAAATCATATAACCCAGTCTTGTAACAAGAACCGTTGTCTTTCCACTGCCCGGAACTGCTAAAAGCAGTGTAGGATTTTGAACCGACTGCACTGCTTTTAACTGTTGATTATTTAGTTTTATATTAAACTGTTCTTTAAATTGCTCTAGCGTCATCTTTTTCATAATCAATAAACATTAAGAAGAAAGCAAAGAATAAAATTACTGAGCAACAAAGAATTGCCCTTTCGTGGAACATATGTATAAAGAAGTTACCGATTACTGCCCCGGTTACGAAGCATACAATAATTCCATAATACAATGCTGCTTTCTTAAAATCTTCCTTATCTTTTTTGCGAATGAAATTACAAAGGTTCTGTGTACCACTTCTCAAATTTCCTATACACATAGTTGTGGCAATGCCGTTACCTCTAATTTTTCTAAAACTTTCAACCTGTATTCCGCAGGCAAAAGATGTAAGTGAGTTAGCTATAAGGTTCATGTCAAGTGGAATAAAAGCTACGCCCACAAGTATAATTCCCTCAAATAAAACAGCCACCTGTCTCCAATGTAAAAGGTCTCTTTCTTTGGCACGAACAAGCTCTGCTATGGCAATTCCTATTGCAAAAGCAAAAACCGGGAAGAAGTAATGAAGCGCTCCCCTAAGATTTCCCCCTGACAAATTTACACCAAACAGCAACATGTTTCCTGTCTGGGCATTGGCAAAAACCTGATCCCTCTGTATGTAAGAGTACGCATCCATAAATCCACCTGAAAGTGCAAGAAGTATTCCAAGTTTTATAGTCTCTGACATCTGCCTTGTCTGTTTCATAATAATCAACTCCTATAATCATTTCTAATATTATCGTATAATTATTTATATATTTTTTGCATTTCCTAATTTTTAGGATTCTTTTTTTGCATTAATATAATTCATAATAAGCTCTGCCGTCTTTTCAAAACCAATCTTACCTGTATCAAGGCAAAGCTGATATTCTTTTGCATCTCCCCACACTGTGTCAGTGCAGTATTTATGGAAAGATGTTCTTTTCTCGTCAACTTCTTTTATATACTTTTCCGCCTCTTTTTCTGAAATTCCGTCTCTTTCCATAATATGTTTTATTCTAAATTCTTTGTCCGCAAAAAGATATACTGATGTAACATCCTTGCTATCTTTGTATATTATATTAGCACATCTTCCAATAATTATGGCGTCTTTGTTTTCGGTAATAGCCTTAACAAGTTTTAATGACTTATCCATTGGCTTCGTATTTCCAAACCCCATTGCTATTCCATATAAAAGACTATTAATAGGTACTTCATTAAAAAAATTACTGTGTTCTTCAGCCTGTCCTAGCTGCTTTGCTTCTTCAAGCAATTTCTTTTTGTCAAAAAGTTCCATGCCAAGTTTATTAGCCAATATTCTTGCAACTTCGTGTCCGCCACAACCACATTGTCTTGCAATTGTAATTATCATAATATGCCTCCTATCCGCACCTCTTCAATCCTCGGTGGGATTTTTGCTTAATAGAATTTCCAAATTAATTTCTTATTAAATAAAAATCTGTCCGCCATTATTATAACTCTTTATATAAAATTTGCAAAAACAGATGCTCCTACCATTGTGCAAATTCCTGCTATTACTATTGAAAGGCTGCTCATTGCCCCTTCAATCTCGCCCATTTCCATTGCTTTTGCAGTACCAATGGCATGGGAAGATGTTCCCAGAGCTATTCCCTTTGCCACAGGATTTGTTATTTTAAATATTTTGCAAACTGCCTCACCACATATGTTACCAAGAACTCCTGTAATGATTATTACCGCAACTGTAATTGTAACATATCCACCAAGTTCTTCTGAAATTCCCATTCCAATTGCTGTTGTAATGGACTTAGGCAACAATGTTACATATTCTTCATGACCGAAATTAAATATTAAAGCAAATACAAATATACAAACCAAACTTGTAAGTACACCCGAAATTATGCCTGCAAATATTGCTACCACATTCTCTTTAAGTAATTTAATCTGCTGATACAAAGGTATTGCAAGACATACTGTTGCCGGTGTTAAAAGATAACTTAAATACTGTGCGCTTTTGTTGTAATTATCATAATCTACCCTAAACAAGAGCAGACAGCATATTACAAATATTATTGAAATTAAAAGTGGGTTAAAAATAGCTGACTTAAATTTTCTTTTTAATAATAAGCCTAACTCGTATCCCATTACACTTATTACTACACCTATTGTTGTAGAATTAATTATCATCTGATTCATGTTTTTTTCTCCTCTTTATCACATACTGGGTTACTTTTCCTGACACAGCCATTACAAGGACTGTTGACACAAAAGTAATAATTATAAGTGGAATAAGCATGGTTTTAAGCTGTTTCCAATAAACAACTATTCCTACTCCCGATGCAATAAACATTAAAGGCATTATTTCTATTAGAAAAGTTCCTGACTCTTTTACATCGTCTACTTTCACAATGCCTGTCACAAGCAAAACCATCATCAGACACAATCCATAAATACTTGACGGTATTGCCAACGGAATTAAATATTTTAAGATTTCACCTATACAGGTTACTAACATAATAATCCCAAATTGTCTCATATATTTCATAATTTTCACCCTTCTTTCCACAAAACGCGACAGCCTTAACTGTCGCGTCTTTAATAATACATACTTTTTTTAATTATGTACATAGTTTTGTGGTATTAATTTAGGGCTTTTTTTGCACTTTCTAGTATTATTGTTTCCTGACTCTTTCAATTCTAATTACATAAAAAGCCCAAAACAGTTTTCCTTAGAATATCCCATGTTAAAAACACTGACTTCTTTTGTTTATTTGGATTATTTATATGCTTTATCCTTGTTAATGTTATTTAACACTTCTGTTGTCAAAAGCATTATTGCAGTAAATATTAAAATATATACCGGGAATAATCCTATGTTAATATACTGGGCAATAAGTCCGAATAATGGTGGCATAAATGTTGTTCCCACATAAGCAAATGCCATCTGTATTCCGATAACCGCCTGTGAATTATCCGCGCCAAAGTTAAATGGTGTTGAATGAATAATTGACGGATATATTGGTGCGCAACCAAGACCTATTATTATAAGTCCTGCCAAAGCAATAGCTGCACCCGGTATTGGCATAAATAACATTACAATACCTGCCACAATTATTACAATTCCAAGTCTTATCATATTCTTGTCGCCTAACTTGTCTGCAATAAATCCGCACAGGAAACGTCCAAATGTAATTCCTATGTAGAAAAATGCTGCAAACTTGGCTGCTATGTTGCTGTCAATGCTTCTATTTAATACAAGGTAACTTGCACACCACAATGTTGTTGTCTGCTCAACTGCACTATAGCAGAAGAATGCAAATAAAATGTAGATTACCCCTTTAATATGTAATACTTCTGATAATGATTTAGCTTTTCTCTCCCGTGGCTCTTCCTGAGTTCTTTCGTTATTTCCATTGATTACATTGTTTTCGCTGTTTTCTACTTTTTTCCATAATGGCAATGTTATAAATAATGCTGCTGTAAGTGTAAACTGAAGTACTGAAATAACACTGTAACCACCACGCCAGCCTAAACCATGAGCCATACATGTTCCTATAATATATGGTCCTATTGATGCGCCAACTCCCCAGAAACAGTGAAGCCAGCTCATATGTTTTGAGGAATAATGTAGTGCAACATAATTATTTAATGCCGCATCTACAGCTCCTGCACCTAATCCATATGGTACTGCGAGCACACATAATATTATGAAACTATGTGATAGTGAAAATCCAAGCAATGCTACTGCTGTCATTAACACACTGATAGCTGTAACTTTTCCCGTTCCAAGCTTAATGTTTAATCTGTCTGAAAACAAACTTGATATAACCGTTCCCATTGATATAATCATTGTTATAATTCCTGCTGAAGACAATGATGCATTAAGTTCGATATGCATCTGTGGCCACGCTGAGCCCAACAGAGTATCAGGCAAACCTAAACTTATAAATGCTAAATAAATAATTACTAATAATGCTGAATACATTTTTTCCTCCTTCTTTTGCATTTTCCTGTAAGTTACTTTTTAGTTTTCAGATTATATTAATTTTCTTAAATTAAAATTTTTATTCCTGAATCTGTGTTTTGGACTCTATATTTCTTTGTAGTATTTCTACTACCTGTTTTATAATTTTTTCATCTGTTTGATATTTTTTATACTCACTAATTCCCGGAAGTCCCATAAAAACGTCTGGATTTCTATATTTCATTGTGCTCTCTATAATTGTTTTTCCCGACATATGGAAGCTTTTGGTTTTTGTTCTCTTAATCAGTTCTGCAATATTATTTTGACTTACACCTGCACCAACTAATATTTCTATTCTTCCTTCCGCCTGTTCAACCAAATTTCTAATGGTTTCAGCACCTACAATGCAGTTCTGTTTTCCTCCTGAAGTTAAAATCGTATCCACACCAAGTTTTATGGCTTCTTCCATTGTTTGAAAATAATCCTTACACATATCGAAAGCTCTATGAAGCGTAATTTTACACTGACCTGCCTCTTTAATAAGTTCTTTCATCTGCTTTTCATTTAATGTTCCATCAATATTTAAACTCCCAATTACAACTGCATCCGCACCTTCGTTTTTAAAGTTTTCCACATGTCTGCACATAATTTCGTGTTCATATTCTGTGTAGCAAAAATCACCGTAACGAGGACGTATCATTACGTTAATTGGAATCTGAATATGGTTTCTAATAGTTTTAAACAATTCTAAATCCGGAGTTGTTCCTCCTATAACAAGATTTGAGCATAACTCAATTCTTGTTGCTCCTCCATTATATGCGGAAATTGCTGATTCTACTGAATCAACACAAACTTCTAATATGTATTTTGACATATGATTTCTCCTATAAATTTTAACTTCGATAATTGTATCACACTTATTTATTCCTTGTATATACAGCCAATCTATTTTTGTATATATTTTATCTTCTTTTTTATTGTTTTTTTATTTTTCATCTTAACGACTCATATGGTACAATAAATTCTAAGGTCGGGTTTTGTATATTTTCTATAAACACCCTCAAATTTATTCTACATAATTATAGAAGAACGGAGAGAAAATGAAAAAAAATATTATAGTAATTTTTCCCATAATACTGTCGGTTATAACCGTGGCAATATTTTTTAACCTTTCGGTTAAACCTATGGATACGACAACTAATGTTTTGGGTCAGAAAGAAACGATGAGTCAGAATGAAAATTCGAAGAAAAACACTATAGGAAACGCAGCTCAAAATAATATCAATTCAAAATCAATTGGAAGCAACACAGGCAATTCATCCGATGAAAGCAAATCTTCAAGTTCAGGACAAACCACTACTAAAGATTCAAGTACTGTTGCAACAACCGCTCCTGCTAATACTATTAAGTTAAGTTTTGTTGGGGATTGTCTCTGTGCAACAGACGAAAATACTTCTTATGAGAATTGTTTTAATGACGTTGCAAAGGCTAAGAATCCTTCATATTTTTTAGAGAAAGTTAACTCTTATTTCTTAAATGATGACTTTACAATTGCTGACTGCGAAAATGTTTATTCAGACAGCAAGAAGTTGAAAGTTAGCGACAAGGGACAATATGCAGATCCTAATGTCCGTGCTTTTTGGTTTAAGTCACCTGCAAAAAATGCCAAAATCTTATCAGCCGGTGGCATTGATATGGTTTCTATTTCAAATAATCATATTAATGATTACGGCTTGGAGGGACATGAAGACACAAGAAAAGCTTTAGATGCTGCTAACGTTAAATGGGGCGAGGAAGGTAAGATTGTTTATTTTGAAAAGCATAATTTTAAAATTGCTGTAATTTGTGTATCTATGTATGGCGATTATGTTTTACCTACAATTCAGTCTGCCCTGAAAAAAGCTGAGAAGAAAAGTGACTATCAGATTATTTATTTCCACGGTGGAACTGAAGGGCTTCACGAGCCTGAAAGCTGGAAGGTTAACGCCTGTCATACTTTAATTGATTCCGGTGCCGACCTGATAATAGGCGACCACCCGCACGTGCTACAGCCATTAGAGAAATACAAAAACAAAACAATTATTTATTCAATGGGCAACTTTATTTTTGGTGGCAACCGCCATCCCGAAAACCGCACAATCATATACCAGCACACAATAACCCTTACTTCAAATAATAAAGTATCAAAGGAAACCGGCGACATAATTCCATGCTACGTTTACACCGGAGATACAAACAACTGGCAGCCTGCGCCAATAAAAGACAAGGCTACGAAAAAGAAAGTGCTAAGTTTTATGAACGGGAAGAGAAAAAGTCCGCTGTAGATTAAATGTTGCAGAAAGTACCCCGATATATAAAAATGTGTTATTTTCGTGGTTCTTCTTTAAAAACTGCTCCCCCTGCTTGTAATCTTACGAGGCATTGTTTACTTTTCCAGAATCATTGCTCACTTTCCAGAAGCATTGCTCACTTTTTCAAAAATAAATAAGGTCCGATATTTCTACCAGACCTTTTTATTTCAAATATTCAATTATACAAATTTAATTTTGAATCAACTACTCTACAATTCAATACTTTCAATCTTCAATATTTGTATCCTATCTACTTATTATAATAAATGTGCTCTTAAATCTTCATCGCTCATTTCTGATAAGTATGCAGGTGCAATATCTAATACTGTCTTGCAGCCTTTCTGGCCTTCATCATAAAGACGTTTTGCAGCTCTTGCATAAGCGATTAATACACTTGTTGTAAATTCAGGGTTTGAATCTAACTTTAAGCTGTATTCGATAATGTGATTATGCTCTTTGTTCATTCCTGTCTTTCCTGAACGAATTACAAAACCACCGTGAGCCATTCCGCTGTGGTTCTTTTCTAATTCTTCTTCAGTAATGAAATGAACTGTTGTATTGTAGTCTGAGAAATAGTTAGGCATTTCTTTGATTTCTTTCTCTACTGTTGCAGCATCTGCACCTTCTTCTAATACAACAAAACATTCTCTTTCATGTTTTTCTCTTGTTGTAAGTTCAGGATTTTCACCTGATCTAACTCTTTCCAAAGCACTTTCAACAGGGATTGTGTACTGCTTTGCATTCTTAACGCCTTTGATTCTACGAATTGCATCTGAATGTCCCTGACTAACACCTTTGCCCCAGAATGTGTAATCTTTTCCATCTGGAAGAATTGCATTAGCATAAACTCTGTTAAGTGAGAACATTCCAGGATCCCAACCTACTGAAATAACTGCTACTTTTCCAGCTTCCTTTGCAGCCTTATCTACTGCTGCAAAATGTTCAGGAATTCTTGCGTGAGTATCAAAACTGTCAATTACGTTAAACATTGAAGCAAACTGTGGAGTCTGTACAGGAAGATCTGTAGCACTACCACCACATAAAATCATAACATCTATCTTGTCTTTCCAGTCTGCTGCTTCATTAATATGACATACCGGAACATTTTCTGTTAAAATAGTTACATTCTTAGGATCTCTTCTTGTAAATACAGCAACTAATTCCATATCATTAGCTTCTTTAACTGCGCATTCAACACCTTTTCCAAGGTTACCATAACCTAAAATACCAATTCTTGTTTTCATTTCAGTCTCTCCTCTAATATTTTTTACTTAATCTTCTCTCTGGTTTTCACCAACTAACATAGTCTTTTAAAATTTTTCACCAAAAAAATTATAGTTTTTTTCACCCTATTTGGCAATACTTTAGCTACATATTTATTCATTTATTATAACAAAAAAATTCCATCCTCTCCAACTATTAAGGCGCTGTATCGATATTGCTTCATCGACACAGCGCCCCGTTTAGGTAAACTTAAATGATTATCTAACTCTACTATTTCTCTAGCTTTACTGATTATCTAACTTAAATAATTCTCTAACTTTACTGTTTCTCTAACTTGCTATTTTTTAACTTTTATAGCCTTCTTTGCACTCCATTTTCCTTTGACTTTCTTTCCGTTACTGTCTACTTTGTATGCACAAACCTGAATGTAGTATTTCTTCTTTGCCAATTTTTTGATTACAAGTTTGTTTTTTGTAATTGTTATTATTTTGGCCTTTTTCATTTTCTTGTTTGTTGCATATCTAAGCTGATAGCCTTTTACGCCATTTACTTTTCTCCATTTTACTGTTAATGATTTCTTCTTATTGTTCTTTGCAGAAACACCTTTAACCTTTGCAGGTTTTGTTACTTTTGCGGATACCTTACCTCCAGCATTAGGATTGTCAGTTTTTGGATTTGATGGCTTATTTGTATTTTCAACAACAATCTGTTTTACAACCTGACCTTCATATAAGTCCTTGAAAGTTACAACTACTTCGTATGTTCCAACTTCCTTTACTTCATCTACTGCCTTGCCTGTTGCTTTGTTTCTGTAAGTTACTGTGTAGTATTCAGATGAAATCACCTTGTCATCTGTATCATTTACAGTTACTGTTGGAGTAATGCTGTTTCCTGTATATTCAAATTTTGTATTTGAAATATCAACACTCTTAATCTGTTTTATAGGCTGTTTTTCTGTCTGACCGCATTTACATCTTTTTTCTATGTAACCGTCTTTTTCAGTTGTTGCCTTTGTTACTGTTGATAATGCAACATAATCATGCTTATGCTCTTCTTCAAGTTCTTCGTCTGTTGAACTTTCTCCCAATTTAACAAGATTACTTACTTGAGCACCTATGTTTTCCTCATCAATTACACCTGTATTATATAACTTGCTAAATATTGAATTGCCTTCATCATATGCGCTGATTCCACCAATATCTTCCAAACCACTTATTTTACCATTGTTAACAAGCCCTGTTCCTTTTACAGAAGAAGTATAACTAAATATTCCGCCTACATAACCATTTGATGAAATATTTCCGTTATTTATACAGTTTGTAACAGTTATACCTTCCGCATAATCAATTATTCCTGCTGCTTCTTCGCCACCAAATACATTACCATTATTAATACAGTTGCTTACTTCAGCCTCATTACTATTTTTATTTTCTATACATTGTGCGATTCCGCCTGCACTATATCGTCCATTAATGGCACCGTTATTTTCGCAGTCTGATAATTTCAAATTTCCAGAACTGTTACCAATTATTCCTGCTACTGTATCTCCTTCAATTTCACCGTTATTAACACAATTATTTATAATTAATTCATCGGCATATGTTGATCCATTAGACCCATTATATATAATACATATTCCTGCTGTATAAGTATGATTACCCTTTGCTATACTTTCCACTTTGCCTTCATTTGTACATCCTGTTATTGATGTTGTACATGGTCTATTATCTGTATTAGTAAGTCCTGCAACAATTCCTGCTGTATAACCATAAGTTGTAATGTCACCTCTGTTAATACAGTCTTTTATAATACAATTTTTAGCTTGAGCAATAATACCACCAACTACATATGCCTTCGTGGTAGCAATATTTCCATTATTTTCACATTTATCAAAAATACAATTCTCTGCCTCGCATACCAATCCTGCCACTATCTGCGTATCATTGTTGTATATAATGTCTGCATTATTTATACAATGTATAAATTCACTCGCATATGCTTCCCTTATCATAGCTGAACAATAACCGTCTATTTCAATCCTATTACCTGTAATACTACAGTTTGTAAATTTTGAATCAATAGTAGAATCTGCAAGGTAGACGCCCAAACCTCTGCCATCTTCTTTTTCTTTACATTCGATTTCAAGATCCTTTATTTCACTTACGTAAATATCATCAAATAACTTTGTTTGAGTTCCATTTGAATTAATTCCTGATATTTTATGACCATTGCCATCAAAAGTACTATTTTTCAGTGTTTTTCTTCCAATAACGTCATCTTCATCATCATAATTTTCCGGAAACTCTATATCATTTATAAGTTTTCCGCTGATTCCTGACTCTACATTTTTCAAATATGTAATTAATTGGTCAAATGTAGAAATTTCATAGTAACCGTCTTTCTCGCTTTTTACTACTTCCTCGTCAGCGCCACATTCCATACACTTGCCATCTTTAAATGAGTGCTCTAATTTCTCAATTGTTTTGCCTTCTTCAATAACTTTATGGCATATTGTGCAATATACATCTCCTGTGTAGCCTTCTTTTTCACATGTTGCTTCTACACTTTTATAATCATTTATCAAACATGAACCTGATGTTCCCGGCTCCACATTATGGTATGCCTTTATGACTTTATTTTCCGGCTGGTTTTCATTTTCCAAACCGCAATACTTACATTTACTGTCACCTAAATATCCGTCAGTTGTACATGTTGCCTTTACGCTATTAACTAAGACATACCTATGATCTGCATATCCATAGTCTTCATCTTCTAAAACTTTCTCATTTCCACAATTCACACATTTTAAATAACGTTTACCATATTCATTACATGTAGGTTCAATTGACTTATAATTAATGTAATTATGTTCACTGTCAGGTTCTATGTTTTCACCATGTTTTACAACTTTTCCACATAAATCACATATAACATCTCCTGTATAACCACCTTCTGAACATGTTTTAATTGCTTTATTTTCTACATGTGTTCTGTCATGTGGACAATCAATTGTTACAGTAAATTCTCCATAATCATTTTCTTGAGGCACTATAACTAAGTAGTATTTCTTATCTTTTTGAACTTTATACTTAATTGCCGGAGCACCCGTTCCTCCACCATACTCATTTTCTGCCAAATAGTTTTTAAAGCTTATATAATCGCTATCTCCTGAATAATATTTTTCAAGTTCATCCATAAGCATTTCATCGCTATAATTTGTTTCGTCAAACAAGTATCCGATGCTATTCCAATATCTTGTATTGTTACATTCAAAAATAATTTTTTCTGTTTCCGGTGCAGTATATTCTACTACCTGAATTGGTAATTTTTCTGTTATATATGAAGAATATTCTGTGCCTTTTTTAGCATTCTCTATTCTTCCACAATTAACACATACCTCATTTTCATATTTATGTTCAAGCTTTGGTATTACTTCATTTTCTTTTAATACTTTATCACATACTGAACATTTTTCTTCACCTGTTTTTCCTTCGATATAACAATTTGCTTCTCTGGCATCCACAACCTCAACTGTATGTTCACCCGGTTCCAAAGTCTGTCCCTGTTCCACAAGTTTTCCACATGTATCACAAATAACATCACCTGTGTAACCACCCTCTGTACAGTCTGAAAGTGTTCTTCCTTCCCTGTGTGTTTTCTCATGAGTACATGTTATTGTTATGCTAAATTCACCTGTAGCTGTTGAATAAGGTCCTACAACAAAATAATATATCTTATCTTTCTCTAATTCTGCTGTTATTGCAGGTGCGCTATTTTTACCATGTTCATCGTCGCACTGCCAATAACCACTCAACGTAGGTATTTCTGCACCTGAATCTGCCTTTTTTGCGTTAAACTTTTCTATTCCGTCTATTATAATCTGGTCATTAAAGTTTTCTTCTTTAAATAAATAGCCATATGAATCCCAATTTTTAATATTTTCACAATAGAACTTGTACTTTCCATTTTCAGGTGCCTTAAACTGTATTACCTGGAACGGATATGAATTTGTTGTCTTTGATGTATATGTTGTATCTAACTGGGCATTATTAATTCTTCCACAGTTTTTACATACATTATCTTCATATTTATGTTCTAATTTTGTAATGGCATCCCCGGCTTCTAATGTTTCTCCACAAACTATACAATATGTTTCACCTGTATAACCATCTAAATAACAGCTTGCTTCCCTAACCTTACGAAGCTCTTCTGACTCTGTATGTCCATTGACCGGAGTTGTTTTCCCATGTTCCAAAACCTTCTTACATGTAGGGCAAATCTTATCGCCTGTATAGCCCTCTTCTGTACATGTTGCCTCTTTTACTGTTTTTTCATCAATAACAGCCTCTGCATGTCCTCCCGGCTCTGTCTCTTTTCCGTCTGCTATCTTTTCATTACAAAATCCACAATAAGTATCTCCTGTGTAACCTCCCTGCTCACAGTCTGCAAAAGTTTTATTCTTTACAACATACTGTGATTCAGGATGAATACATTCATTGTATTCTATGACACCTGTATTTCTACTTGACACAGTACAGTCATTCCATTTTTCTGCACCTGGACTTCTTGTGCTATCGTAAATTTCCGCTACTTTTTCATTTTCACTGTTAGGTTCACCTTCGTTCCAATTAGTGTAATTTACTTCGCTTCCATCTGCCCACATCCATTCCTGAATATTTTCCTCATTTCTCATAAGTCCAATATAAGATGATGTAGTTGTTTTTCCTGTACTTGAAACCTTTGCAACTATCTCATTCTCTTCTGCTGAAGAAATACAGGCAAGGTAGCCGCCACTTTCCTTAGCTTCTGCATTTACCTGCTCGTATGTTCCCACACTACTTAACTTATAAAAATGTCCTGTTGTGGTATCATATGCCATGTTATCCATATAAACCACACTCTCATTTGTATTCTCTTCTTCCGCTGCACTTACTGGCACTTCACGTACACCAATAGTTGTTACAACCATTGCCAATGCCAATGTTGTGCTTAGTAATTTTTTCCATTTTCTCCTCATATATTATCCTCCTTTTTTATCGTACCTTGTCTATTACAACATTATTATAAAAAAATAATATATAAGAAATCTATAAGCTGGCGTCCAACGGTTATTTTGTGGCGTCAAGTGGTTGTAATAAAACTCCTGAAACGATAAATTTGTTTTCGTCTGTTTTTATATTAACGTCTCCGTTGTATTTGTGAACAACATATTTTACCGACTCAATTCCAATACCGTTGCCGTTAGCCTTAGTTGTCAGAAATTGCTGATTTTTCTTTTTAATACTTCCATTAAAACCATTCTCAATATAGAAAACTATTGAATCTGAATTAGGCTTGTAGATTTTTAAATTAATATATCTTTTATTTTCCTGCACCTCATCACAGGCATCAATTGCATTCTCCAAAAGATTTCCAAACAATACTGTTAAATCTGCCTCCTTAACATTGGTTTCTTCCGGCAACTCAATATTTAACTTTAACTTTATTTTGTGAGCTTCCGCCTGCTGAACATAATATACAATCAGTGCATTTAAAGTAAAATTGGTGCAATAAACCAAAGGCTTCTTTAATGACACGTGTTCCAAATATGTTTCTATGTACTCTGTAATTTTCTTACACTCATTGTTTTCTGCCATTGTGTGAACAGCCTTCATATGATGCTTCAAATCGTGACGTGCCCTCCTTGTAGATTCCATTTGCTTCTTCATATTTTCAAAACAAAGATTTTCAATTTCAAGCTGTTTCTTTTCTTCTTCCAAATTAAGATTATATTGAAATTCAGCCATAGAATTAACAATAACCGTATAAACAACCACAGCTCCAAGATTAATAAAAAACGTAAAAATCATATTAACCGGGTCCATTGCTAACTCAATTGATGATTTTGTATTAAAATAAAGCCCATGATACCAGAACAGATAAAAAGTTGCCGGAATTGTCCACAAAAATCTCCAAATCTTTTTTCCCGTTTCTATATGAGCCACCCCTTTTATATACTTTTTAAAATATAAAAATAAAAGTGGAATAAAAATAAGCTGCACTATCATTGTGCATAAAGAAAAAGACCATTTGTTGTTTTCAACTGCAAGCTGTGGAAAAATATGACCTTCCACACACTTTGCACACATTACAACAACGTTGGCAAAATTAGATACTATTAATAAAACAAATACAAGTTTTCCTACATTCTCTTTTATTGCAAGAAAATAAAATCCACCGTAGCATACTGTGCTTAGCAGTGAAAATAAAGCTTTCTGTTCCTGTGAACACATTGTTGCATATATTCCAAGAGCACTTTGAATTACCGTAAGAATAACAATGCATCCGCTTAACTTAATTTTGGACATTCTAAACTTGTCCTCGAAAGGATACAACGCCAGTCCTAAATATGGCAAAAGACTAACCATTGAATACAATATGATTTCAAACATTCTAAAAGAGGTCATTTACGTTTCCTCCTTTTCCATTAATTTTCTCATAAGAAAATCTGTATATTGCTTCTTCACTTCACCATACTTTCTTCTGCTAATTGGAACAAATTCACCATCTTTCATTCTAAATCTGTCCTCTTCGATTCCGTCAACCTGTTCCAAATTAACTATAACGCCTTTGAAACTTGATATAAGTTGAGGATATGGTCCGATTATTTTTTCAAAATTCTTCTGAGTGCATCTTATCTGCACATTCTCTCCATCTTTCATAAAAACAGTTACGTAATGTCCTGAAAAACTGGTATAGACAATAGAATTAACAGAAACCTTTCTGCCGTTGGGAAATTCCAAAATCTTAACTTCTTTGTTTTTTCTAAAAAATCTGTCAATAATCTTATTCATCCGCTGGCCGTCAAAAGGCTTAATCAAATAATCCTCTGCTCTTACCTCATAACTTTCACTGGCAAACTCATTACTTGTTGTAATAAATACAATTTTCACCTGTTCATCAGTCTTTCTAATTGCTTTTGCCGTCTCCACACCTGTTAAATCTTCCATATAAATGTCCATAAAAATAATGTGGAAAAAATCTGAAGGATTCTCTCTTAGATAATTAAGCAGTTCTTCCCCACTGCTAAACTCCTGTATTTCAAGGTTCTCTATGTTTCTCTCTTCAAAGATTATTTCTAATCCGTTCTTTAAAAAATCTCTATCCAAACTGCTGTCGTCTACAATGGCAATCTTCATAACTTCTCCTATGCGATTAAGTCCTGATTATATGTGCTGTCGTTATATATAATCACTTCCGTACTATTACTTTGTAATTAATTATAACTATTCTACCACATTTTTAAAGTTAAAATCATCATCATTGCTTTTTTTTAGAACTGCTGCCTGAAGCCTTCGTCGTAGTGGTATTCTTGGCTTTTTTCTTTTTTGCTTTAGTAGTTGCAGGTACAGTTGTGGTAACCGGTTGCTGTGATGTAGTTTCCTGCACGGTTGTCTGAGCCACAGTTGTTTCAGCAATAGTTGTTTCTTCTATGGCTGTTTGCGCTATAGTTTCTCCTATGTTTCCTATATTGTTACTTTCTCCCTGAGTGTTATTTATTCTGTTAGTTACTCCATATACCGCCAACAAAATAATCATTACATTACAGGTGATTATTATTGCACCAATGAGAAGCCACTTATATTTGCTCTTTTCACTAGAAGATTCATTGGTAAGTTCCTGCTTGTTTATTTCTGAACCACCACTACTTAATTTATTACCGTTTTTTTCGTCTGTCACATAATTATAATCTATTTTTGCCCGGTTATTTTTTTCTGCTTCATCATCCGTCAAAGCATTCTGCCCCTTAATTGAATCTGTATCTTCCATTGTTATGCCATACTGCTCAAAACTTATGCTTTCATCAGTTTGCCCATACAGATTTTCAACTAGCTTTGCCTCTTTCTCATTTACTATTGGAGATTCTTTTGTTACCGGTTCAAAACCAATTGGCGTATTAAGTTCATCTTCCGTAAGATTATTTTTTGCCTCCATCAAATCTTCAAGAAACTGTTCTGTCTTTCTATATCTTTCATCAGGTTTGGAAATTGCCTTCTTTATAATTCGGGCAACTGTTTTAGGTGCACAGACCGGATTACTTAATTCTTCATATTTCATTCTTTTATAGAAAGCTCTGTCCTCATCTTCTGTTGAATATTCATATGGAAAATCAGGATAATATGGAAATCTCTTCTTGTTAAACAAATAATACAAAAGTATTCCAAGAGAATAATTATCAACTGAACTGTTATATTTTTCCTGTCCTATATAAATCTCAGGTGCTATGTAATTAGGCGTACCCTTAAGGGTTCCTGCCATAGTTGTATCGTTCATTCGCTTTGAAACGCCAAAGTCTCCCAGCTTAAAAGTTCCGTCTTTTGACACAAAAATATTGCTTAATTTTATATCTCTGTGGATAATGTTGTTTTCGTGGCAAATACTTAATCCGCTTGATATATCAATACCAATCTTTAGACCTTCTCCAACTGTCAGGTTGTTCTCCTGCAGCCACTTTGTGAGAGGTGTAAGCATTTCCATTAAAATATAAATGTTATATCTAAACTCACCTGTCTGCTCCACATCACTTTCATAATAGGAAACAATATTATGATTATCTTTTTCAGAAATCAACGAAAAAACCCTAATCTCGTTAAGAACACGATTCAATTCCTTTTTGAAATAAGAATTCGTCTTCTCCCTGTCTCCGCCCATAGAGTTTAATATTTCTATATATTCATTTTCGCCCGGTAGTGTTATAACCTTTAATGCCCTTGTGGTATTTCCTACAATGTTATTTCGCTCCACTCTATATACATTGCCAAAACCACCTGAACCTATTTTTTCCACTACCCTGTATCCAAGTATTGTTCTGCCTAAAATAGAATCCATTGTTGTCTCCCGGTTTTATCTATTTTTTTAGTGTCTTAAACTTTATTGATGAATTCTTTTGACCACGCTTTATAATTGTAGCTGTGTTAGACCATTTGCTATAAACTTTCTTAGTTTTAACCCATCTAAAAGTTCTTGCCTTAAAGCTATATTCTACCCCTGGCCTTAATGCCTTGTTAGAACTTGTTATTCCAACTATTCCACGCTTGCTTTCTCGTTTTTTTATCTTAGTAGTAGTATTGATTTTTTTGTATTTTCCATTTGCTTTTTTCATATAAACTTCAATACCGTTACTTTCATCTGATATAGTTTCCCAATAAACCTGCCATGTCTTATGTTTTCTTTTAATTTTAATCTTTGGACCTGATAATTTTATCTTTGATGAAACTACAGTAGCTGAGGACTTGTTAGTTGTAACTCTATCATCATCAACATAAGCTGCCTCAATATAGTAATAATATTTCGTTCCTATATTCACTTGGTCATCAATGATATTTGGCTCTGTGCAGACACCTATGTTTCTATACATGCCATTCTCACTAGTTGCCCTGTAGATATAATACTTCTGTGCTCCAACTATTTTATCCCATTTAACCCGAATTGCTTTTTCGCCGTAAACCTGACTGGCTGAAACAGTAGTAGCCTTTTTCACTAGGGGCTTATGAAAAATCAAGTAATACTTTTGCACGTTATATACTATTCCATTGCTATCCTCAGTATATAACGCAAGTGTATACCTACGATTCATTTCCATAAAACTTTCCGGTTCTATTGAAACTGACTCACCTTGCCCAACAATACATCTGTCTCTTTTTAAACATTTATTATCCAGATAAACACTAAATACGCTTCCCTTTTTAACGTCTGATATATATTCAAAGTCTAATCTTACCTCTGGTGGATTTAGTGAATTACTATCTTCTTCATACCTAATCTGAACTCCATGAAAATACACATTTTCATCTTCTGTTATTTCTCTATAATAAGTACACCTTGTATCATCAGCTCTTACATTAGTAACACCGGTAATTACACACATTACTGTAAAAACAAACACTATACTTATTTTATTTATATTTTCCCATAATCTATTATTTCTCATAAGCACTTCCTATTATCTTATCCTTTAATGCTAACTGTTTTAGACCATTTTCCATAAATTTTTTCATTGTTAAAATAAGTATATGTTCTTGCTCTAAAACTGTATTTTTTTCCTTTTTTTAAGTATTTTTTTGAAGCTGTAATTCCAACTGCCCCTTTTTTGTTTTTATTTTTCTTTAAATTATTTATTACCGGATTGTTACGTGCTTCGCACTCCCACAATCCTACCACAATATTCGCATATCGTGAAGCTTACGCTCCACTTTTTTGCTCATATTGTGGGCGTGTCCCAAGGTCATTTTTCCACCTTTGTGCAAGCACAGGTGGAAAAGACCTTTTGACACTGTAATATTATTATATTATTTTACGTTAAATGCTTTTATTCCAGGATAAACTGCACTATCGCCTAATTCTTCTTCAATTCTAAGAAGCTGGTTGTACTTAGCCACACGTTCACTTCTGCTTGGTGCACCTGTCTTAATCTGGCAAGTGTTAAGTGCTACTGCAAGGTCAGCAATTGTTGTGTCTGCTGTTTCACCTGAGCGATGTGATGAAATAGCTGTGTAGCCTGCCTTGTGAGCCATCTTTATTGCTTCTAATGTTTCTGAAACAGAACCAATCTGGTTTAATTTGATAAGGATTGCATTACCTGCACCCATTTCAATACCTTTTGCAAGTCTTTCTGTATTAGTAACAAATAGGTCATCACCTACTAGCTGAACCTTGTCACCAAGTCTGTCTGTAAGTTTCTTCCATCCTTCCCAATCTTCTTCATCAAGACCGTCTTCAATAGAAATGATAGGATATTTTTCGCATAATTTCGCCCAATGTTCAATAAGTTCTTCAGCTGTATACTCTGTTCCTGCCTTTGGAAGCTTGTAGTATCCTTTACCTTTTTCGCTCTTCCATTCTGAAGATGCTGCATCCATTGCAATCTTAAAGTCTTTACCAGGTTCATATCCAGCTTTCTTTACAGCTTCAAGAATTGTTTCAATAGCTTCTTCATCAGACTTAAGTGCAGGCGCAAAACCACCTTCATCACCAACTGATGTAGCTAATCCTCTTTCTTTTAAAATTCCTGCCAAAGCGTGGAATACTTCTGCACACCATCTTAAGCATTCTTTAAATGAAGGTGCTCCTACAGGCATAATCATAAATTCCTGTACGTCTAATCCTGATGATAAAGCATGGCAACCACCATTAACAATGTTCATCATTGGTACTGGTAATCTATTTCCTGAAATACCACCTAAAAATCTATAAAGTGGAATATCTAACGAGATTGCTGCTGCTCTTGCTGATGCAATTGATACTGCAAGAATAGCATTTGCTCCAAGTTTTGTCTTTCCCTTAGTTCCATCTGCATCAATCATAGCCTTATCTACTGCATAAATATCTGATGCATCCATTCCAATAAGAGTATCATTTATAATTGTATTAATATTTTCTACAGCTTTCTGAACGCCCTTACCTAAATATCTGTTTTTATCACCATCTCTAAGCTCTAAAGCCTCAAACTCACCTGTAGATGCTCCACTAGGTGCAGTTCCTCTTCCAATAGTTCCATCTGCCAAATATACTTCAGCTTCTACGGTTGGATTTCCTCTTGAATCTAAAATTTCTCTTCCAATAACCTTTTCAATTTCCAAATAATTCATTATAGTATGCTCCTCTCTGCTTTTGGACTTCTTACCGAAAGGTAGCTAGTCTTTCGGTATTTAGATATTTCTAAAGAGTCCAAATGATTTATTCGTTGAAGTTAGTTAGCTACAGCTAACCATAATTATATTAAACTAATTAATGTGAAAATGCAAGATGTTTTTTGAATTATTCTTGTTCTGCCGTCGCCAATTACGGAATCTGAGAGCGAAATTTCTGTGGCTTCCGTAATTGATCTTGTTCATTACGTGTGGGACAGCATTTTTGTTCTACGACACGTAATTTTGCGCTGGAAATAAACAATTCTTCTTCAAATTACTTGTCAGATTGAACTTTTATTGTATGACACGTAATTGAACTTTAAATTTAATGAATTTTTCTTAGAATTACGTGTCACATTAGACTTTTATTGTATGACACGTAATTGAACTTTAAATTTAATGATTTTTTCTTAGAATTACGTGTCACATTAGACTTTCATTATATGACACGTAATTCACACTCAAATAGATTGGCAACCCCCCCAAAAAATTCGATTCCACAAAAAAGAGAGACACCACTCCTTGGCATCTCTCCTAGTATCCAGCTAACCTTCTATACTTGGGTTATAAATATTCTGTTTTACATATACATTTTAAAACATGCTTAAATATGCTTCTTAGAAATATAATCAAATCACATATATCTCTTAAAGATGTGATTGAATATATATGAATATAAAAAGGCAAGCACTGCGAATCCCACAAACAGCATTACATAAACAACGCTTCCTGCGGATCTACCTAATAGCACAAGCAATATAATAGGCAACAATGTTATAAATACTATTAACAGTGTCCATGGGAAATATCCTATTCCCATAAGGAAAGCGTTTTTCAGTGTGTTTTTGATGGTATTTTCAAATGTACTTTGAAGTGCCATTGCATATAAAAACACAAACAAAATAGCAAGCGCTGTTGCAAGCATTAAACCTTTTAGCGCTGTTGTTACTATTGTTTTTTCAAAACTATTAATTATGTACAAATCAATTGTTGGTATTAATGCCAACAATAATAATATAATCCACATAATTGTTGACTGTTTAAAATTCTCTTTAAACAGTCTGAAATAGTTTCTGAAAATATATCCTTCTCTGTTTTCTGCCATCTTCTTGGTCACCCCGTAAAGTGCTGTAGTTGAAGCACCTATAGTAATTATAGGCAATGAGCATAAAACAAATAACAAATTTAAAACTACCAAATCCGCTATTCTTGATACCACTTCATAAAATTTACTGTCTATTCCAAACACTGTTTTTCCCTCTCTAAACTGCTCTTATACTTAATTTAACATCTCCAAGTCTATTATTTTCTTCTGATAACAAGACACAAGTACAATTATTAATCATTTTATACAAGACGCAAATACAATCTTTAATCATTTTTATATTTCTTTTACAGAATCTCTCTCCAAAAGTTCAGCTTGGAAAATCAACTGCTTCTTTTCATCTTTTCCATTTATGATATCCATTAATAATTCTATTGATGATTTTACCATCTGTTCACATGGTTGCTTCATTGTGGAAAGTGATGGTTGAAAATATTTTGACATTTCAATTCCATCGAACCCTAACACTGAATAATCATCTGGTATTTTCTTACCTGCCTCTGAAATAGCCTTATATGCACCAAAAGCTGTCAAATCAGAAATAGCATAAAGTGCAGTAAACTCTTCTTTTGACTGCAATAATTCTTTTGTTACTTCATAACCGTTTGCCACTGAATATTCAGGAATATCATCTTTCATATATCTTACAAGGTTTTCATTCACTTTAATGCCATTATCTGCCAAAGCTTCCCTGTACCCCTTTAATCGAAGACCACCTACTGCCTGATCACTACTTTTACCTGAAATCATAGCTATCTTCTTATGACCTTTTTTGCAAAGATAATCTACTGCTCTGTAGCTTTCCTTTTTATCATCAATAGAAACTGATGAACACTTTCTTTTTGGTGCTGTCATATTAACAGCTACAGTACACAGTACATATGGTACTCCTATTTCTTCAAGCCTTGTGTCAAGATAATCCATCTGTCCACCAAGAAAAATTAAGCCCTTTAATCGTTTCTCCTTTGCAAGCTGTACTGCTACACTTACATCATCCTGGTCCTCACCTACTGCATGAAGTAAAAATGTATATTCATGTTTTTTAAGTTCTTCCTCAAATTCAGCCTCTTGTTCTCTGGATATATAAATCAGAGTTTTGTCATTAACCTTGATTTTTGATTCATATTCGTCTATTTCTTCCAAAACGAATTCAACACCAATGTTTTCATAAATTGTTCTTGCCATTTTTACTCCTTTCTGATTTGAATTAATAAAAAGTCTCAATGCCTCTTTCAAGTAACAACTCCATTACTGGTGGCGTTACTGCATTTCCGAGCTGTTTGACCTTATCTTTTCCAGTTCCACATATGACATAATCCGATTCGAAAGCC
>ERZ780190.1080-NODE-1080-length-26798-cov-72.065026_pt1 | contig 26798 bp, 19 predicted proteins | sample MGYA00510980_ERZ780190 | MGnify/ENA primary metagenome ERZ780190 (study PRJEB29588, sample SAMEA1972188) | human gut metagenome | biome: human gut; feature: human-associated habitat; material: faeces | place: Denmark | collected 2008/2010 ... | reverse complement strand
ATTGAGAGAATACGTATTTGTCTTGGAACATAGCAGCCATTTGTATTAGACTGCAGAGTTGAAAAATCAAGTCCGTTTCATTTCAAAAAAAACATGTAATTGACTATATTTCAATAATTTCAAAGAACTATTTATCCACTTTTACGGGACAGTAGTGGTAAGATCTCAAAAGGTTTATAGGATTGACACATTTTCATTTGATGGAGAAGCGATTTTAGTACCAGGGGAAGGTGGAATAGGTGATATTTTTCATTATATAAATGGGAAATTCGATTTCCACCAAAGAGTTTACAAAATCAGTAATTTTAATCCTTCAATTATTGCAATGTATGTATATTATTTTATGAAATTTTATTTCAAAGAATATGCACTTGCTCAATCTGTAAAAGCGACAGTTGAATCATTAAGACTACCTACATTTGAGAATTTTATAATAAGATATCCGATAATGTACAAGAACAGAAAGCAATAGCAAAAGTACTTTCAAGCATGGACAAAGAAATAGATACTCTTGAAGGTGAAAAGGCTAAGTATGAGCAGATAAAACAGGGTATGATGCAACAGTTGCTGACTGGAAAGATTAGATTGATTTCATAATACCCTTTCATCGGGAGTAACCTATCTAGAAACAGATAGGTTACTTTTAATTACCAATAGAAACAAATTTGTATAAGGATTTTCAAAGAACCTTGAATATTGTAATGAAAATCATATTCTGTGCTAAATTATAAGTATAATATAAATAGGACTCAATAAATATTATGGAAAAGCGAGTACATTTTTTCTCTATATATGATATGTCTATTGGATATAATCTAGAATTAGCTGAAAAAGCAATTATCAAATATCAAAAGACTACGCCATCAAATATTAATGAAATAATAGAACTTTATCATATAAAAAAATTATTAGATAACGACTGTCGACTAACGACATGGAGTGATGACTATTTGGGTCAATTAAAAGTTTCTGTAAAAGAATATAATAGTACTATAGTAAAAGCTTTTAAAGCTTTACCTGATGAACAAATAGAAGTTATATATAAAAGCCTAGATCGTGGATATAGACAAACATTTTGGGATATTATTGAACAATTTAAACTCTTTGATATAATACCTGCAGATGTAGTAAAAAGAATAGCCGAAGAAAATGCAAACAATCTAAGGGAAATACTTAAATGCAAACTTGTCGTTGAGAAATTCAAAGGAATAATAAGAGAAGTATTGTTAAATAATAGTAATAGTGCCCATATTATTATTGATAAATATATAGCACGACATAATAGCCCTTCAGATAGAGAATTGTTTCTTCCATCGAACTTAACTATGGAGGATAAGGAATCTATTATTGATAAATATTTGGATAGTGAAAATCCAAACTTAAATTACGTTAGATTAATCTGTCAAAATAAAGATGAAGAAAAGAAATTAAATTTAAGCCCTCTTATCAAAGTAAAAGCCAATAAATTGGCAGAAAGGTTAAATGAGGAATTACTGAGAGATGAACGCACTATGATTGTTGAACAAAAAACGAGAATAGAATTCTCGAATATTGAAGATATACAGCCTTGTAGTTTTGAAATAGAAAATGACATACCCAAATATACCTACAGTGTAAGGTTTATTAAGCAATGTGATAATATACAATTAATAGCTAACTCTTGCTATTTATTTAATTGGATGAATCAACATTTTTTAATTGAACTCATAAATAAAAAAAATGAAGTTGAAGTGTTGGAGTCAATTGCTTATAATATGAGTAAAAATGCATACCCAGCCTTTAATTATTTTTCAACTAAGAATAGACTTTCTCTCTGCCAGCTTTGTGGCTATAATGATATTTTGACAGGTATGCAAACTTCAGTTGAACAGGAACTAAAAAAATTTTATGAATTTTATCTTAAAGATAAGTATAATTATCCATCATTAGTACTAAATTTCCCCAATGCTACGGATAGTTGGCTGAATAAGTGTAGAGTATTACTTCCTGAATTAGATTCGGTAGTAAAGCAATACAATACATTTGTAGAATATGATAACGTTGATATTGATATCATTAAATATTCAAAGCCATTAAAAGTCACAGAAGGGAAAAGTTTACTTGACAATAAATATTTTGAGATTAATAAAAATAATAACGAGATTAGCCGTGTATTATACTATATGTTTGATTCAGGGGCAATGCTTGATTATGTAGAACCTTATAAAGACAAACATTATCATTGTTTATATGATTTATTATCTAATGAAAATACCGTTTCATATAATAATTATGAAGATTATCAGAAACAAGAAATTGACTTTCTAGTTAATCAAAATATATTAAAAAAAGATGACAATGGATTATTATCGCTATTTAATATAGAACAAACGATTGCATTGCAATCATTATGGGAGTATCATGCTTGTGCATATTGGCATTATAATACTGAAGGTAGAAATGCTTTAGATGAAATGTTTACTAAGGGATGGGTAGTTAAAAATGATAATTTACTAACAACAGAAGAGCGTAAATATTTTAGTTATTATCTTGACAATAGTGAGTTCACTAATGGACATGCCTATAGAAATCATTATGCCCATGGAAGTACACCACCAAAGGATAATGAAAATATTCATCAAACTGCTTATTTTACAATTTTAAAATTATTGATTATTTTAATTTTGAAGATAGAGGATGATTTATGGTCAGCAAGTAAAGCACTATCAACAGGTATGAGAGAATTGAAGAAAGCTCGCTAAATTGTATAATAGTATGAACTATAATCTATCAAGCATTTTTCCCATTGCATATAATGCTGCAATACTAAATCTAAATTGCGATCCTTAGGCATTGAAGTAGGTTTTGATATACCCTTTTTAAAAAGTTCTTTACATACGGAAAAATTCAGGTTCTCAGACTCTTCATCTGTAATATAGACAATAGACACTTCAACTGCCAGACTACGGATGAGGAGTTTGGCAATACTGTCTTCGAGTCTCAGGAACAGGTAAATGGAAAATATGTGAGCTATTGGAGCGGCTTTCACTCTTGCCGTCGGTGAACCAGCAGTGATTCATATCGGTATTGGCTTTGGCGGCTCATCGTCTGAACTTCTGTGGAGAGAATTGAAAAGATCAAATAGAAAAAAATAATCAAATCTAATCTTTAACATGAATAATTATAGCTTATATAAGTTCTTTCGTACTTTTGTGTATTATTAGATATTAAACAATTAGTAATAAAGACAATATTATGAAAATAGGCAGAAACGATAAATGCCCTTGTGGCAGTGGATTAAAGTATAAAAAATGCTGTTTAATCAAAGAAGTAGAAGAAAAAAAATTGACCAATGAAATGGAAATGATTTCTAAAACCACAAAAATTACAGATGAAAACGGCAATGGATTTTATAGAATATTTTGGGATGATAAAGTCGAAAAAGTAAACCCTGTTGAATATTATAAAAATTATGAGCTGCATAAAAGAGCTATTGCATATCGTGATATATTACAAATGAAAGATCCTTTTCTTTCGCAAAAAATATCATCTGACTTTTATGTGAGATTTGCAAAAAAAGAAATTGCAAAAGAAAAATTCTGGGAGGCCAAAGAACAAACAGAAATTCCAGAAAACTTTTTGAAACTACTTGAAACAACCAGAAAGAAAGATCAAATTTCTTTATTGAAAGGATTGTCAATTAATCCAGATCAATTAATTGCATTAATTTTCAAATCATTCAATGAACATGGTTATCTTTATAGTAGATACCGATTTGAAAATTTGCCTAAGGATTTAACGGATAAAAGAAAACCTAAAATAGCAGATATCTCAAAAGAAGATGCGGTTAACATTATAGGAGATACAGACTTAACTGAAGGGCAGGTCAAGAAGATGATTAATGAACGCAAAGTTATTATTGCTCATTTTTTAGACAGAGGTGATGAATGGCATTGTTTCTTTATAACATATAATAGCATTGAAGGTAAAGAGAATCATAAAGATGGTCAACCCCACTTTCATTATATTTCAAGTGCCTTTGGGATCACACGAGATGACTTTATTAAAAGCATGGAAAATGGAAATTATAAATCAACTTCAGTGCATATTGATTTGTTAGGATACGGTAATCAGCCTATAACTAATACTGATAAAAAATAATCTCAATAAAAAAAGGATGTAACCGGAAATGTACAACAGTCCGCTATAGCGTATAACTTATAAAAAGATAGCCACCCAATTTGGACGGCTATCTTTGCATCTTATTCCATCTGTTAGGAAGTAAATCACGATAATTTTCCTTAGGGATATTAGGAGGGCATACGCATATAGATCTGCTGATGCAGTTTTGAACAGACGACTCGTCCAGAATTTAAACGTGTAATTCTGGAAACAGAAGCTTACAATAATCAAACTCCTTATAAATATCATAATCTTAATATGATATTTATAGCTCTTTAATATCCGTTATCTTTTGATTGATAGTCGTAGTAAATGATGATATATCACGTTTATCCTGTTCCTCACCCTGTTCTAAAGAAGGATTACTAGTAACATGCCATCATGAACAGAATGCACAATAATAACTACGGACTGGAGCTTTACCGTTTTCCTCAAATATTTCATCTTTATTGAAGCGAATGAAGTTATCCGCTTTCTTTTTTTCTTCAAAAAGCATTTTAGGTCTTCTACAGCCTATGCAATATGTCATTCTATTTATATTTGGCTTCATGGAATAGCAACTTTTAAAAGGTATATATTTAAAGAAAATATATCAAGTCATTAAAATCTTATGAATTTTCCACATTATAAAGTTAGAAATATTTGCGGATGTGGCGGAGGAATGGGGTAGGTTCCTTGTCGATAGAGTAAGGGTTTCCCCATTTGGAGATTCCGGACACGGATTCTGCGTATGTGATGTGAAGGCGTATCTTTGCCCTGGTCATGGTCACATAGAAAAGCCTTGCGGACTCTCTGATTTCCTCAGGAGTCTTCTTGTCAAAGAACGGATAGACACCATCGGTTGCTTCGAAGATGATCACGTTCTCAAACTCCAGACCTTTTGCCTTGTGGACTGTAGAGACGAACACCTTTTCTGTTATACATGAACTGTCACACAGGTCGGCTTCACGGTAGGTAGTTATATCGAGAAGGTGGGCTGAAAGCTGCTCCTTCAGGCTCGGAGTTTTCGCGGGGGAGATAACATCGTTACGGAGGAAGCTGAAGATGTACTGCATCTTCGGGTTCGCTGTTATCCAGTCTTTCTGTATGAATGTGCCGTACAGCTGCTCCAGCTCGTCAACAAGCAGAGGAGATTCAAACGATCTCTGGTAGAGACGGCTGAGTGTACCATGATAGATGTCGGCATAGGCTCTGCGGAACAGTTCGGCCACGGCAGAGTTGTTCTGAAGGCAGTCGATGTGCTGCTGCATGTTGGCAGCAAAGATACCCAGGAAGTGGTCAAGCACTGACAAGGTGGCAATGACATCATCATTGGCCAGATGGGAGTTCTCACATTCAAGGCCGAAGACCTCCAGCAGGGATTTGAGCTTGTAGGACTTCAAGCGTGGAGCCATGATACGTGCCACCCTGAGAGTGTCGAAATACAGAGGATGAACGGTAAAGAAAGAGAAATCACCGCAATCCCTACGGAGATTGTAATCAAGGATATTGCAGTCATATTCGACATTCTGACCGATAAGAGTACAGTCGCCCACAAAGTTCATAAAGGCACACAGGCCGGTCTTACGGTCAACCTTATCGGCACGTTCATATTCCAGAAGAAGAGGGTTAACGATGCCTCCGAGCATGGCCGGTATCGGCTTGTCAGTGTGGAGGATTATGTTGAAGCAGGCGGTAATCTTCCCGGCATTCACCTTGATGGCCGCAATCTGTACGATGTCATCCTCAAAGACATTCAAGCCGGTAGTTTCCGTATCAAAGATGACGTATTCGCCTTGGCAGCACCTGTACAGCTCCAGCATGTATGAGCTGCGCGTGTAGTTGAGAAAATCAGACGGCAGCAGGTAGTTATCACGGAGACACTTGACGAAGCGGCGAGCCTCTGAGTCTTCATTGAAGATACCTGTCCCAGTCAGTATTTTTGACCATGCCATCATGTTCGAATCCATATACACCACCTGCAGATGGGCAAACAGAAGCTGCGCCTGACGGGTAGTGAAAAGATCTGTTCCGGAAATCTTGAAGTGGGGGATATTGCAGTCGGAGAGTTCACGCGAAATCTGGTCGGCATCCTTATTCCAGGGCACAAGAACAGCCACCCTTTCATCAGGATGTGAGGTACAGAAATTACCAACACTTTCAGCCACAAGCCTTACTTCAGCGTCCTTTTCGGGAGCGGACAAGATGCAGAGAGAATCCTGTCCGGCTTCAGTAAGATTGTTCGTCTTGGGCAGGAAGTGAGGGTCAACATCAAGCTCCATGTTGGCGTATGTATTGAAGACATCCAAGAGATATTTCGGGGAACGATAATTGAAATACAGGCGGTGCATGTTCTCTCCACAGCGTTCACGCAACCATTCAAGCGTTGCGAGCTTTGCGCCTATGAATGAGAAGATTGCCTGCTGCTCGTCTCCGAGATAAAGCGTCACATTTTCCTTAGAATGGTCAGTAAACAGGTCGATGATTCCGAACTGGAAAGGGGAGAGGTCCTGAACCTCGTCAATCTGAATCCAGGAATATTTCTTCAGCTTATCCCGGTTCTGAGAAGCGTGGATATAAGTCAGGATAAGCAGGTCATCGAAATCAACCAGATTCCTTTCTTCCTTGTACTGTTGGTATTTTCTTGCAAACTTGAACTGCTGGAGGCAGTCATCCAAGTACTTTGACGGCTGACCGGAAGTATCTACTTTCGGAAAAACAGTACCGTTGTAGAGACCAGCAAAGTTCTCCATCGTGTAATCGAGGGACACCAGCTTGAACAGCGTCTTATAGTCAAACATGCGGAACAGGTCGGTGTGCATCAGGAACTCTTTAGGGCATCCGCTGGCAATCATATATCCAAGGTGCTGCAACTTGATGGCATTGGTAAGAACACGATTGTAGCCACTGCCGGCATAGGAACCTTCTTTCCAGCCGAAAATGGAAGCCATAATAGACAAAGATTCCTGCTCGTCAATGACGGTCGTATCTCGTGCCACCACGTTGTTGTCAAAAAGGTAGTGCGAACAGAAACGGTGTACGTTTCCGACAAACAGGCTCATTTCTCCTGAAGCCTGAAGCCTTTCGAGTATTCTGGAGCGCATACCTCTGGCCGCCTTGTAAGTGAAAGTCAGGCAGAGCATGTCATCCGGCGACACACCGCATGAGAGGGCACGTACAGCGAGTTTATTCCCCAAGAACAAAAGAGGAAAACTATAAAATAATCAAGGACTGAGCGATAAATGAAAAATAGTGATAATTGAATTGAAATCAGAAAATTATACTTATATTTGTAATAATATCAATAAATTATCAACAAGGAAGAAAAAAATGCAAAAATATATATTTCTATTCAGCATGTTGTTGTCAATGGTTTTGACAAATTGTACGGTTTCTAAGTCCGTGGTGTCACAGGGTGCAAATCTGGAAAAATATAAATATGTAGTAGTACTCGATAATGACACATACAGGCTACCTCATGAACTTGTGCAGTATCAGATTCAATTATATGATGCAGTAGAGAAATCAGGGTTAACGTTAGTAAATCAATATCGCATTGACGAATTGACGGAAGAAGAACAGTCTTCTTTATTATTAACTAGATTTGGAATCTCTATCAGTCAAGAAGAAACAGTAGTAACAGTAAACTTCATTGATTTTAATACAGACCGTCCTTTAGTTTCTTGCCAAGGTGCTTATACGACTCTTGGAATAAGTACAAATTCTGACATTAAGGGAGCTATTGCACGTGTTGGAGAACAGATTTTAAAAACATTTAATAAATAAATTATCATGAATATTTTTTTTAGAATTATTGTATTGGCCCTAATAAGTATAATTGGAGTGGGCTGTGATAAAAATGAATATACAGATAAAATAGAAGAAATAAAAATGTATGTGTCTGCTGAAACAGGAACATACAAACCTTGGGGAAGCGAAACTCCTGTAGAATGTATGCTTGTTAAAGAAGAAACGGCATCTGATTATTCTCCTCTTGCCTTTGATGGCATCAAGGGTTTTGACTATGTACGCGGACATGAATATGAGTTGGAAGTACGTAAAACGACACTTGCAAACCCACCAGCCGACGGTTCTAATATAGTTTATGAACTTCTTAAAATAATAAATGATATACCTTCTGTAGAACCAGAAGACCTACCGGAAGAAGCGAAATTCAAACTCAGAATGGTACAATTGAATACATTTATGGATTTAGACACACCGATACCTGCTCCTTTTGATTATCTGATATTTCGGATACTTGATCACAATGATAGGTACATTTTTCCAGCCGAGCCAGCATTCCTAAAATATTATGATTTAATAGAGATGACATCTCCTGTTTCGCCTGATACTTTTTGTGTTTACAAATACACTACAGACGAAAATGGTACAAAAAGAGACTTCACAGGTCAGTGGGGATCCAATTTTTTTGAGAAAGAAGATTTCCCAATCAGTCTGAAAGGATATAAAGACGGGAAACTTATATATGAATATTCAACTACCCAATTGATGCGTGAGCGCGATTTCCTTGGAGTAGATTGGAAGAATGGCAGTGTGGCTATTGCCAACCCTAAAACACACCTTATAGAAAATATCCTTGATACCCGCTATAAATTTAAGTTGACAGATACTCAGGAGATAAACAATACGTATTATATAAAAATACGTGTAAATACTTCGTCGGACAAAATAACAGAAGCTGAATATCTCAAAGAGCAACAAGACGGATTACGATGGTTGTTGCAAAAGCATTTGGGACAAAAAGCGTCATTAACAGCTTCCGACTTCAAAACTCTTCCTGAGGGGACTGATATTGTGGAAACTTATGAAAATATCACTACACGTGTAGCAATTATTCATCAAAACGCTGATGATTTGCATGAAGAACACTACTTCGCCATAGCCGAAGCCAAGTAAACAATTAATATGCATCATAAGAAATAAAAGTACCGTTCCATTGTAGGGAATGGTACTTTTTATTTAATATACATTTTAAATATTAGAATCATTACTAATCTTATTATTTTAGGCAAGGATATCCGTCTTGCCGCATCCCGGAGGAGCCAGAACCAGGTGAAAGCCGCTGTCAAGGTTAATCACTTTCTTCTGGAACTCGTCATTCTCATATTTCTTGTCGAAGGTATATGCCGGGTATTCGTAGAGAGGGTAGTTGCCTGGAGTAGGGATGCTACCATCTGGGGTATGGGGTGTGTCGGCAGGGGTCATAACGAATATATAGTATATTTATTATTCGAATATTTATTTATCTAACATATCAATTTTACTTTTAATTATGTAATTGTATTTATAGATATCAAACAATGTATTTTGAATATAAGTAGCTTTAAATAAAAGATTTGGTGTTTGATAATATACTTCAGGATATCCCATAATACCACGAAACTCATCAATAAGAGAATTAACCGTAACACGTAGATTAGGGTTAGTATTAAAAATATTACAAGAGTCAAATTTATCACGTAATAATTCAACATATTTTAGGGAAGGAATACCAATACGCCCCTGAAAAAAGCTATAAAGATTAAAAAGAAGATTTCTTATTTTATAAAGACACATAAGCTTTTGAACAACTATATCATTAGCTTCCTTATCTTCAGAAATAACCATCGAAACTATATTATTGAACATATCTTTTCCTAAAGTTGTTTCGTTAAAGACATTATCAAGTTCTCCAGAGAGTTTACTTATCGAAGCAAAATATGGTTTAATGACTTTTTCATCATAATAAGAATCAAAATCTATTTTCTCACAAAGCTTATAATAATGTTCAAAGATTAAAAATCTTTTACGAATAGTCTTTGCTATCTTGCCTTTTGCCGATGCAGTAATTGCAAGTTTTTGATTATCAAATATTTGGAGCTCTAAAAGGTACAGAAGTCTAATTTTTTGTCATTTTTAGTCATTATAACTCATTGATTATCAATAAGTTATGTGCTGTCACATTCTTTTTGTAAGACAAAGATAATTGTATTTTGTTGAATTTCAAAGTTTTCCAGCAAATAAGTTACAAGAACGAGGTATTTTTTACCCCTTTTTTAGTGATGTAGCATATTCATCAATGGTGTTCAATATTATGCAAATAGAATACGTATTTTTGAGTTGTCCTTTAATCTTTGGAAGTGAGATAATATGAAGACTGATGTTAATTTGTATCGATTTTTTATATTAATGGATGGACTGATGTTTTGATTTAATGATTATATTGGCTACGGGTACTATAAATTCGATAAAAGAATATCAGTTTTTGATTTTTGCATAAATGATGTAAATATTGAAATCTAATTTGCAAATATAGATATTTAGTTATATATTTGTGGAAAAACAGATTATATGATAGCAGAAATTAGATTTAAGAATATGTTCTCATTCAGAGACGAGGCTATATTAAGTTTTGAAGCTGATAGAAGTAAGGATATGGAGTCATATCATGTTGTCGAATTGGGGGGTGATGTGAGACTATTGAAAGTGGCTGTCATTTATGGAGCAAATGCTTCGGGTAAGAGTAATATTATTAAAGTTTGTGATTTTATCAAATCATTCATTACTTATACCCCACTTAATAAGGCAGAACAAATTCAAATAGTCCCGTTTCTCCTGAATAAAACAAGTTCGAGGCAGTTATCTGAATATTCGATTTCGTTCTACTTGAAGAATGAGGAAAAAGCAGTTCGTTATGTCTATTCTGTAGCTTTAGACAGGTGGCACGTAGCAAAGGAAAGTCTGATCTATTATCCAAGTCAACAGCCTGCTACTATATTTGAAAGAAATACTGAGAATAACGTATCAGTTATTAAATTTGGACAAAAGATCAAAATGTCGCAATCTGTCAAAGAGGAAATAACATTGAAGTGTTTGCATAACATGTCAGTTTTTGCTGCTTATATGCAGGTAAATACACATATTGTAGAATTAGAGGCAGTTCTTCAGTATCTAACCAATCAGGTTATGCCGGCAATTGTGCCTGCATCATCTTTAAGTCGTTATGCTGAAGAATCAATCAAGAATGAGTCTGCAAAAGATTATATTTTGAGATATCTACAGGAAGCTGATTTCAATATTTCAAATATTACTTCCAAAGAGCAGGAAACACATAAGGGGTCGATTAATTATACTATGTATCAGCATAAAGTTTCATCTGATGATGGTAACAATGATTATTATGAGTTCCCGGAACTGTTTGAATCGGACGGTACTATCCGTACGTTTGGCTTGGCTGCTCAAGTGCAGAAGATTCTTGAAAGAGATGCTTTTCTTGCGGTTGACGAGATTGAATCCTCTCTTCATCCGAAATTGATAGAATACATCATTGAACGTTTTCTAAAAGAATCAGGGCAAGCCCAGTTGTTGCTCACTACACATTATGATGGACTGTTAGGAGAGGAAGATTTGCTTAGAAAAGATAATGTCTGGTTTTCTGAAAAGAATCCGGATGGATCAAGTGTGCTGTATCCTCTAACAGATTTCAAGGGATTGAATAGGATCAGTTCTCTCCAAAAGGCATATAAATTTGGTAAATTCGGTGCAGTTCCTAATCTATAATCATGTACTTTTATGAGAAAAGCAAGAAAAAATACAGCGACCAGACAGGTTATTCATATCGTTGGTGAGGGCTTGACTGAATTATTCTATTTCAGTCATTTGAAAAAAATACTTGGTTATAGATATTCTATTTCTCCTCGTTTATTTGAAAACAATAGTATTGAGAAAATAGAAAAGAAGATAAAAGAACTTCTAGATGAAGATGTCTTTGTAATATGTGTTTTTGATGCAGATGTTAGCAGGCGTTCTGATGCAGAAAATAAAAAAATGGTGTCGCTCAAAAAGAAATATGAGAATAATCCCAATGTGATTCTCTGTGATAGTTTACAGTCAATAGAATATTGGTTTTTATTACATTTTGAAGATACGTGTCGATATTTTCAAGATTCAGCAGCTACAGAAAGAGCATTAAAGCAATATCTGCCAACATACGATAAAACTCGAAAATACCTTGAGAAGGATAAATGGGTTAAAGAAATGCTTGCTGATTCAAAAATGGATAAGGCATGTGAACTAGCTGAAAAATATAAAGGTAGAGATTCTTATAGCGAGATTTATAAGGCGATTAAAAAAGTTAGTGAATCGTTATATTAAATATGGATTGATGAAAAAAAGATTTAATGCCTATTGTGGAAATCATAATTAGTGGAATTGTCATTGCATTTAAAAATGATCCATAACAGTTTTATTAAAGACACATCATTATGAAAGAAGAATTTGCAGATATACAATACGCGCAGATTAAAGAGTATAATTATACACAATGGTTTAATGAGGAACAATACAACGGAAAAATACTTTCGGAATCAGAACGTAAAGAATTTATTTCTGTTGTAGATGGTATTATAGCACAACACTCCGAGGGGCTTCCGTTGATGATAAGTATTCTGGAAGATGCGAAAGAACAGCATGATGAATACCACGAAATAAACCGAATAGTTGCCTCTGTCTACTTATTTGTCCTTATTACAATGATTGACAGTATGGTTGCCGGAAAATACTTCATTCTTGCTGACCGTGACTATGACCGAAGATTTATGCGTGGAAAGTTGTTTGTAATCCTCAATGAGGGCTTCAAAAAACTCTATGGCTTTAATGATAAATCTCATAAGAATTCAGAATGGAACAGACTTCTATCCATAATGAAGTACTTTCCGGAAGTAATTAACCGTCAATATCAGGATTTAACATATCTCCTTGAAAAACAATCCCATACCTCTTCATGGTGGAAAGACGAACGTAACTTTGAGACCCATCTTGACATTGAGAAATTATATAAATCACGACAGGAAGAGATTGTTGAAAGTAAAGTAATGATGGATTCCATGAAACTTTTTAATGCATTGATGGCTGTGAGCAATTTCCTAGGAAATGTTCATACTTGTATTTTTAACTTCCTTGTTGGAAAATATCGTAGAGGTGAATTGTCCGAATAATACTCATTACGTCTTTTAAACATAACATCAACATATCATTTTTTGAATGACTTGACCTTTTGACAACTTATAATGTTAACTCGCTATCATTTAAGTATTTTCAGAGGTTCTGCAGTATAAATAAGATAATATTATGGATACAGAAGTATATAAAAAGAGTCAGGAATTTCTACAGACGGAAGGAATGCAGAAGATTATGGTATCAACGGATTTCTATTTTCAGAAAGCCAGAGATGCTTTTTATAAATTCATGGAGTATGATAATAGGCGGCTGATAGAAGAGATTATTGATTGGACTTACAATAAACAGCGTTATTCCGACCGAAATGATGTACAGGAGCTATTAGGATTGATAGACAATTTAGTTGCCTATTGTGATGTACATGCTTTTAACAAGGCGAAACTTAACGAATATGATGACAAAAGGGTATTGGCAAGATCTAATATCCGGCAGAATGCATGGATAAAGCAATTGTTACTGTACAAATTAGACAGAAACAAATGCACACCAGCAATACATAACACTGTCAATTATATCCTTAAGCCTGAAACTAACATAAATATACTGAGTGAAGAGCACCGTTTTATTATATCTCAATTACTGTTGAAGAAGGATTATGTACATGATCACTTTGTGAGTGATATATGTGATTTTTTTAAGGAACTAGATATACAGGTCAGTAATCCGCTCAATAAGACGCATCTTTATTCCAGACTGATTTATAACTTAGCTGATATTTGGTGTGATATTGTCAAGGGACTAGTTGCCCGCGACAGGACCGAATGGAAAAATCAGTTGGAAACAGATTTTAAGAATGGTGCGAAATACAGCGTAACTTGGTGGCATGAATTGCCTCAGCCAAAAAATAAAATTTTACCGCGTTTAAGAAAAACAATCGAGAATGATGGCTATTTTGATTTTTATTATGTAGAAAACAATGAGGCTGTATACAAGGCTACCGTTAATGACTTTGTTGAGGCTTCGGATTATTCGCTGAAGATGGAAGAATGGAAAAAAAAAGATCCTATATGGTTCAGTGAATCGTTGGACGAATATGTAGATGACAATAAAAGCGCTAAAATACTTTTTCTGTCATCACGTTTTGAACGCCTTCAGATCCCGATACCGATTGAACTTTTCAAAATTTATAAGGATAAGGGGTTACCAGTCAGAGCACATTTAGGAGCATTCTCAGATATAGAACAAATAGAAATTAATATCATGGCAGACAGATTAGAATTATTAAAGCAAATTCTCCTGCAGAAGAAACAGATAATTCTTCAGGGAGCACCGGGTACTGGCAAGACATACAATACGGCAGCTTTGGCTTTGTCCATACTTGGCATACAGTTTAACCCGAATGATCATAATGAAATCATGAAATTGTATGATGAGCAAAGAAAAAATAATTGTATATTTTTTACAACCTTTCACCAATCAATGGGATATGAGGATTTTGTAGAAGGACTGAAGCCTGAAGTCGCAGAGAACGGTAAAGATGTACTTTATAGGGTCGAAGATGGAATATTTAAGAAAATCTGTAGTCAGGAGGAAAAACCGGATTTTGAACAACAGTACCAACTGTTACAGAATCTATTGAAAAAAGGCGAATTAAAATTTGAGACAAAAACAGATCATTCACCTTTTACGGTAATACTCAACTCAAGTGGTAATCTATCTATAAGTTCAGGCAAATATTTGGAAAATGGTAGTTCTGCGACCAGTATCACTAAAGAGAAATTGGAAAAAAGAGATCCTGGTGACAAAAATTCCTGCTATATAGAGGTGATACGTGATTACATGAACAAGGAGCTGCAGGTCTCAAAACCTTGTGTACTTATTATTGACGAAATAAATAGAGGAAATATCTCCAAGATATTCGGTGAACTTATTACATTGCTAGAAGCAGACAAAAGACAGAATGGAGAACATCCTGTTTCTGTGATACTTCCATACTCAAAGAAAGAGTTTTCTGTTCCTTCGAACATCTATATTATAGGCACAATGAATACTACTGACAGAAGTACCGGACGTATTGATTATGCAGTGAGAAGACGTTTCGCCTTTTATACACTTGAGGCTGATACTGAAGCTATTGTCTCTCACTACAAAGAGAAGGTGGAACTTGGTGAAAAGGCAAATCAACTTTTCAATGCCGTTAAGGAATTTATCAGCGATAATAAGACTGAGGATCTGGAAATGGATGAATTGATGGTCGGCCATAGTTACTTCATGGCTTCCTCTGCCGAGGAACTCAGACTGAAGCTGGATTATGAGATTATTCCTTTGATTAAAGAGTATGAAAAAGACGGGCTGTTACAGCCTTCTGATGAACTTAAAGATAAGATAAACGAATGGGAAAGTCTGCTGGATTGACATATAGAACCATTTTTCTGGAGGAGCATGGGAAACTATGTAACGAAGATATCCAATGTATCCTTGACAAGGGTATCTGTTTTCGTGAAACAGGGATAATGGAAAAGCCTGTGTATCTCGGGATAGGACCTGATATGAAAGCCAGTTATTTTATTGGAGCCGATTGGCTTGATGAAAAGGAAGGATTGTCTGTTGTAGTGCATCCTAAAAAAGAAATGGAGAATGTCGATTATTTTAAGATGTTCATGGCCTGTCTAGAAAACGAACTGAGTTCTGACTATTTTTCCCTGATTTATGGCATTGAGTGTGAAAAAAAATATATAAATTGTGCAAGGCTACAGGATCAGATTACTCCTCTCTTGCTTATCCATTACTTGACTGTTCTTAAAAGATTAACGAAGCGCGGTCTCAGAAAGGATTATGTATTACAGGAGGAGAATCTTCAGTGTAAGGCGAAGGGACGTGTTTTAACCGGCGAAAACTTGCGTATGAACGTAATTGGCCGTCGGTTGGACAGATGTTACTGTAGTTTTCATGAATATACCGTCGATAGTCAGGAAAACAGGTTGCTTAAGAAAGCTTTACTTTTCACTGCCCGGTTCATCAGGAAGTTTGGTTCGCATGATTCTTTTGCGAAGCTTTCGGCTCTAACGAACTCCCTTTTGGCACAGTTTGAAAATGTAGGTGATGAGATTGAAATATACCAAATCAGGCGTGTAGCCGCTAATGGACTGTTTAAAGATTACAATGAGGCAGTCATTCTGGCAAAAAAGATTCTCAGGAGATTCGGGTACTCTATTGAGAAAGTTAATAGGACTGAGGGTGGTACTCCTGTATTCTGGATTGATATGTCACGCCTTTATGAGGTATATGTCTATAGTCTTTTGAACAGGGCTTACGGCAAACAGATTTTATTTCAGGTCAAAGGATATCACCAGTGTTCTGCCGATTTTATTAAACTCGACGAAAACTTGATTATTGACACCAAGTACAAACCAAGATACGAAAATGGCAACAAGGGTATTATTGATGATATTAGGCAAGTCAGTGCTTATGCAAGAGATGAGAAAATCATAAGCCATTTGATTGATGCTCAGCCTTACATGGGAGAATATCCCTGCCTGATAATTTATCCGGAGAAACAAGCCTCTGATGATTTGGAAGTTACGCGATTTAATCATGAAGAAAGCTTGTTGCAGAAGGCACGGAAAATTAATGGATTTAGAAATTTTTACAAGTTGGGGGTAAGGTTACCTGTCAAAATATAAAGTCAGGGTAAACTTCTTCTAATGCCTGTTTCCTATTTGTTGAGTTAATAGGTAATACTCTTTTGGCTTAAAGGAGAAATAAAGTATCTTCTGAATGTATTATACCCCGATTTCATTAGTGTCCCGTTAAAAAGGAACACTAATGTTTTATTTTATAGAGAATTGGGGCGTATGTGAATTAGGTTCGATTTGAGGTAAATCTACTTTTAACATTACAGGCATTGGAAAATCTACTCCCATTAATATAGCTTCTCCTGCTCCTAATATAGGCAAATATGCCAAAGTTGATTTGTTAGCCGAAGAACAAGCACTTTCTATAGTTTCCTTGTCCTTATAATTTATCAATCTATGTACTAAAAAAGTACCCATTTGACTTAAAGTACCCAATGGAATATCTCTAGGCATTTGCGTAGCCAAGCATAGAAATAAACCATATTTTCTACATTCTTTGGCAATGGAATCAAAAGAATCTAAACTCATTGATTGGAAATACTCATCCTTAACTTCTTTATTTAGAAACTGGTGCGCTTCATCCACAAAAAACACAATAGGCTGTACCTTAAAATCTCCTTTTCGTGCTTTATTTAATAGAAATTTTGCTATTGCATTGGCTAAAATCTCTCTAGTTTGAAAGTCATAAGGCACATCTTCAAACCCAATGCGAAGTATATGCTTTGATTTATCATTCGTAAAAGATTCTATCTTAGCACATAAGTCATTATCTGGATTTTGTTCTAAACCGAAAATATGTTTAAATGATGTATTTGATATTTTATTATATATACGGATAATTAAGCTAGCAATGTTATCTCTTGTTCTATTGTCTACATTCCCCCAAATATTTATATTTTCTCCAAAGTTCTCATAAACAGATTCCTCTTTAAGTTGTGTTATCAGTTTTGAAATATCAAAAAGAGAAATTTCATTATTATCGATTTCATTATTGTATTTAGTTGCAAAATGACGATATGCATCTTTATAACTTCCTGATTTTATAATAACTCCATTAATACATTTTACAAATGTGTCTTTTGCTTTGGGGTTATTATACACTCCTTTGGTATTGGGTTCTTCATGTTTTATTAAACACTTTGCCAATTTGAGTGATTTAATAGCATCTAATAATTTAGGTTGCTGAACTTGTCCTGCAGGCCTGAATAATGCAAACCAATCTCCTACAGACAAACGTGAATAGTGAAAATAACTATTTTTATTAATGATAGTGCTTTCAGCATCATCTTTGGAGTCAAAGCCAATATATTCTCCAGTAGGATCAATGATAATTGCTTTTGCACCAGCATTGGAAATACCTTCAAGTAATTTACTTGTGGTATAACTTTTACCTCCTCCTGTTGTGCCAACAATAGCGCAATGTCTACCAAATAATGCATCTAAAGAAATTTCAACAGGTGTCTCGTTGTTTTGAGTTAGGACTCCAAGCTTCATAAGACAAGGGTTGATATTTTCTTTTTTTACCCCAAACCGCCTAAAGAAATTTTGAATAAACTCAGAGGAACAAACAAAAACTTTGGCACCAATAGGGGGAAGAGTGTTTAGTCCACGTTGAATTTCTTCTGGATTTTCAAAGTTAAAGGACAATAGAATTTCAATATATCCTATGGGATGCATATCATTTGTTTCAAAAGATTTTTCACTGAGTTCCAAACGTTCTTTTTCTGGTAATTCAAGACCTTGTATCTTCCCTAAAAATCCTATTTGATGTCCTTCTATAACTACATAGTTGCCTACCAATCCTCCATGATAAAGTTCCCCAAATCTAAAAAAAGGTTGCAGCAATCCAGATGAAGGGAAATGTATCTTTACTCCTTGTGGACTTACTTGATTTACAAAACCAATAAAGTATTCGTTTATAAAAGGATTTCTATTAGTTTCCATCATTGACAATTTTTACTAAACGATATTCATCTGACTGGTCATAAATTTTGATATCAGGATAAGCATCTACAAAATCTGCAAATGTTTCATTAACTATTATTATGTTACCTCTTTTTTCTGCTTCTTTGAAAAATGTGTCATTCTCATAAATACCTGCATTTCTATAATTGATAATAATAAGCTGAAAACTAGGGTTCTGTTCTAAGGCTTCATTTATCATAGATAATATATGTTTGTCTCCAAAACTGAATCCAATGACAACAAGAGTTGTATTTTTCAAACGTAATGCAGTTTGAAAGCGTGTCATCATTTCAAAAAAAGGTTGTTCATAAGAATGCTCGTATTTATTTTCTTGTGGAAAAATCATTAATGAATTTTCTACTGGAATATTTTCGGCTTTATTCTGAAAAACATTGTTCTCCGTTTTTTCCCAATCAACAGAACCATGAGGCTTGTATAAATGAAATACTCTAGGGACAAAATTATCTTCATTTTTAATTCTACTGCCATCACGAATTACAACATCATAATCAAAATATCGTCCACTGAATATTCTTGGTTGTGAAAAAGAAAAACCATCTATGATAGTGTAATTACCTTTACGGGCGGCTTGTTCAAATAATGTATCGTAATTTAGAGTGAACAATTTTACTCTAGCTATAGAACTTTTACGTTTGGTAATTTTATTAAGAAACTTTTCATGAGTAGCAGAAGATTCAGTAGATACGATCTTTAAATTGCATTCTTCCTTTATCATTTTTTTAATTTCATTGATAACACATGAAATATCCCATTCTTTTTTAACATCTTCTTTAGTTATAAAAATTTTTACCGTAATATAGTCTTTTGCTTTTTCCGCTAAAGAAAGAAGTTTCTCAAGATTCTTAAGATATTCTCCATTTTCATCTTTGTCTGCATATTTTACTGCCTCGCAAAAGGTGTCCATATTTTCTTTACCTCCAACCAACTCAATTGCATCATCCCATAAATTGAACATAAGCTTACCTTTTTTGTCACCATCTCCAAAGTTGTAAGAAGAACCAGCACCGGTAAGAAATAAAAGATTCTCAATTTGATAATTTAGTTTTTTATAGTATTCTTTGCGCTTTAACTTTTGTGCATAATCTTTTATTCTTTCAGAAATATTTTTCTCTCGTTCACGTTCTGCAATAAGCTCTTCTGGAAGTATAGATGTATTTCCATTTTTTATATCAGTAAATACATCTCCTTCTTTCTCTAAAAAGAGGGTTAATCCCTCTTTTCTTAAAAGACATATATTTGTTATTTGTTTCCTATTTTCCATACTTTACCGATTTTTTACTTAAGTATCTTAGCTGTTTCAGATGGAACTTTAAAATTTGGTTACCTTCGATTACATACATAAGAGTTTACAATATAGAAGTTTCTCATCAAGTTTTTCAGCAAGATATGCCTGCTTGATACCTTTTTCTTCAAACATCTATTTTCTTCGGTTCATGGGCTTATTTATTGTTAGACTCTTTGTTGTTTTACAAAGATATAAAACATGGTATAATAAAAAGATAGAAAGGAGAGGAAAATACTCACTTTAATAAAGAAATACATTATACTTAAATCTCTTCAATGATACCCATTATTATTTATCTGAAAGTTATTTTATGGATAAGTTTTAAATCAAGGAACTGATATGTTTGTAGTCGTTATATTCGATGCTGGGGTATTTGTTTCCATAGCTGGAATACTTCTCAAAGAAATTAGCAAAGCTATTCAGTTTTTCTCACTGATATCATTTGAAGTTGTTTACACAATAATCACGCTTTAAATGTGGTAGTTCCAATGTTACAACTATGTTCTTAGAGCATATTTGAGCAATGAAAAAGCGCTCATAAAGAGCGCCAAGTTAATTGAGGTTTAATGATCATGCTTGTCCAACTGTACAACAGTAATGAATTAGATACAGACTGCATGGTATTATTGTTTGGTTAGTTTTATATTTCGTATCTTATATGCATAAAATCTTCTTTATTTTTCTCTATGTCAAGCAATTTCTTTTCGTCATTAATACATTTTTGTGCCCATTCTCGTACCTCTTGCTTTGAATGATTCAACAGATATTCAAAGCACTTGATATTTCTCTCATAATATGGTGATATGTTACCAGTCCATGAAAACGAACCTAAATTGGACGAGATATTATCTCTCACATCTCTCTGTTCTCCAAAATTATCCAAAAGCCATATAATCCACTTGTTAAACATATTTACTTCATTGTCAAAACAAGGAACCATGGACGCAATCCTTGCAGGAGCAGATTCTGGATTATCTAAACAAAGCTGCTTAATCAATCCTTCTTCTGCATCAAACAGTGGGCCTTTTCCAAAACTAAATCCTGAACCCAATTCATCCTTCACCTGATAATAGAATAAAAAGGTATCAGCTCCCAAGAATGCTTTAACGAATTCTGGCCATACATCATCAAAATAACTCTTTAATAATTCTGTAAAAATACCTTTTGTGCTTAGATGTACCATTTGAGTACTATACACTTCAATGAACTTGCTGTTCACCTGCTTGGCAAATTCAGAATCATGCCATAATTGCAAAGTCTCTATAAGAATACGACTATAATCATGTAATACATATCCAGTATCACCATTGATTTGATACTTAAGCAACGCATCTTTCACAATGGCGATAGCTTCAGGGTGCTCGTCTTTCCTCATTGTAAAACGTTCTGCTACTACATATGCAATCAAATTATTAGGACGATCAGGGAAACTATCTTTCAGTGTCTTTAACATCAATAAATAATGTTCATATCTATCCGACTTGAAGAAATTAAGATAAACTGGTAAATAGTCCATTTCTAGAACTTGTTTTTTTTGTTCTGAGAAAAGTTTGTAAAAATGACTTAGTTCTTCATTTTCTGTAACTGCCATTAAAGATACATATAAGAGCTCTTGTCTTTTATTTCTCAATCTTTCCAAAAACTTCAACAGAGGTTTCCTATACTTTGAATATGAAGACAGATTACCTAAGAATGGGCTATAAAAGTCAATAGACTTTGTTGTTAATATTCTAAAAATGGTATCAAAAAGAATTTCTAATTGTTCATCTGATACTGTTGTTACTAATGTTCTTACAAAACCTATTGGAATATACTCATTATCTTCAAGAAGTGTATTTACTTCTTCCTCATTGGCATAAGTTTTCTTGTCAATAAACTCTGAAGCCAACTGAGCAAATAGTTTCTCTGATAATTCCATTTGTTCTTTGTCCCCTAAATGGTATTGTCCCCGCATTTTATATCTAGCCTCGTCAAGCTGAGTCTTAAAAGTCTCACTTCTCATTTTCGTCATAAGTTCCGAAAGCCCTAATGCTTCTCCATCTATTCCAAAGGCATATACTGTTTCAGATAAGGCTTTATAACCTTTATCCCAGTGGTAATTCTTTATTTCGGCTATTTTCTCCAAAAGCGGCACAAGGACATTCTTTTGTCCTCCTCGTATCCAGTTGTAAATATTCTTCTCTACTATTTCTGCTAGAAGGTCTGCTAATTGGGGCTTTTTGTTTAGCCATTCCAGCAATAAATCTCTGCATCCGTACCAATATTCAAATATATCAGACCAAGTTTTTGGTGTATAGTCTTTTCTGTTTTCAAAACCAAACTTTTCTGCTCCACCAACCCTGAGAAATCCACCGTTTTGTAATGCAGCTTCAAAACATCGTATTACCAATGGTATATATTCTCCTCCTTTATTTACGAGTTCTTTCAAAGTATTCAAACGTTCTCTCAAATCCACCTCTGTCCCAGCAAGATTTATATGGAAGAGTTGTATCAATTGTTCGGTAGCACTATTGCCAATATCCTCATTTTCAGCAACAGCTAACTGGGCCATCATCACTACACCATCATGGTAACTTTCGTGGGCAAAACATAGACGTTCAAGAGCCCAAACTAGATTCCGTCTTTCTGTTCCATTGACATGCTCTCTTAACCAAGTTATCTCCTTATGTTCAAAAACCTTCCTAAAGTTTGAAGCTATTGCAGCTGGGTTCACAGTGCTCATTGCGAGGAAAAGCTTAGAACCCAGTCCAGAACATAGATTCTCCTCGTCGAAAAAAGGGTGATTGATATCGGAATTGACTAGTTGCTCAACCATCATAAAAGCTTCCTTGTTTCCAGACATCTGTTGTATATGTTTACAGAAACCTTCACTGATAGCAATCTGTACCAAAGGTGGCTGTTTCTGAATATCTTCAATAAGTTCCTTAAAATGTACCTGAGTGTTGCATACATTTTTAAACCATTCCGCTGTCAGCCAGACAGCCAGAGGGAAAGGCCTTACATAAAGCCACATACCTTGTACATCTATTAATGTCGGGCAATATTTTCGTACTAATCCTGCTGCGATACTTCTACGTTCTTCATACTCCATGCCATTAAGCGGTGTTACATGATTGTTCTTCAGCAAGTATTCAAACCCTTCATGTGTTGCTTCTTTATAAGGAAATGGCAGACAGAGTGACAATGTTTGCCAAACTTTTTTCTCCTCCTTTTCTGAACCAGTTGTCAGGTTTAGCAGTTTGGGCATCAGATGTGTAACAGCCTCTGGGCCAGCAATCTTGTTTTTTTTATATGCCTTAACTAGCTCTATTGCCATCTGGGGATATCCACTTGCTAACTTCTTGATCACCAGAATATCATTCTTATTTTGCTCGTTTTCTTCAAGTTCCTCACTAATATATAGTCCTATTCTTTCCTCCATTTCTTGAGGTTTAAGCCTAATTACAGGAAAAGACATGCGTTCAAGTTCTTCATTGAAATAGTCATGATGGACTAAAATTAATCGAAAAAGGTCGTTGTATTGATCCCTAATACTGATAACTTCTGTTATAAGATCCATCGGACAGTCATCCACAATGACGATTCCGTCATTTCCTAGATTCTGTTTAAATATTAGCTTTAACTCTCCTGTCAGTTGTTCTCGGTGGGCATTATACTTTGCATAGTATCTGTTCTGTTCACGTTCTGTCCCCTTAAAAGCTTCATAAATAAGTTTTGACTTACCCATCCCAGATAATGCCGTTAATATTAGTGTTGGAGTATCGTCGTCCCTAAGTTGGTCTATAATTTCCTTAGTTCTATCGTTCTCTATAAAAAATCCAGTCTGATTAAGTTCATAACCAGATCTATCTAAGGAATTCAACATTTGTCTGCTATCGATGCTACAGGCTACAGCCGGATCGGCAACGAACTCATAACAACGTTCATCAACAATGGAATTTAGAAGTCCGCTTGAGATAAAATTGGATGAAGGTTTACAAACGAACTCATTGTTATTACCATCATATCTTCCCACTTCCAACATATAGGCAGCCATATATAATACTTTATTCGTATCTTGATAGAATATGCCTCCACCTGAAACTCCTTCAAAATTTCTTGCCGGCTCAAGACTCTGAACCCTAAGTTGAATATTGTCTATCGCCCAAATTTCTGCTCCTCGGTTTTCAAAAGTATAGTGTTTAGGACTATCTTCGTTTTTATGAAAGCCACAAAGTTCTGCAGGACCACTGACGTTTGTTGTCAACAACCGAACCTGATCAAGTCCTGAAGTTGGCATATTGCCAGGATTTACGACATGTAATATAGCGGCATCATCTTTTCTGTTGTAGTAACTCACTTTATCTACAGACAATTTTATTGTTCTGCTATTTCTCATAAATGAGATTGCTATCTTGTCTTTGGCAAAATGACTATCATGTGTCTCATTCTCTACTACATGTGCAGCTGTAAGAACATAGATGTTTTCTCCGACAGAAACGATAGTACCTGAACCTTCGTTACCATTAGAACACACTATCTTTACTGTCACCTTTTTCAAATCTTTTATATTTGCTTTTGTTAGATTCATAGTTCTGTGATATTATCATGTATTTCAAAATTCCATTCCTTACATTCACCGGCGTTTAAAAAAGGAGCTCCATTTGCTTCTATTAGTTCCTTTTTATGATTAAAATATAAATGTACCTTTCTATCTTTGTTCCTTTTCTCATGGCATAAAATATGAGCTATGGTTATCCTGTCTGGATGATTGGAACGGCAATTACCTCCATTGGTTGATATAATAAATTTATCACATCGAATAATGTCTAGTAAGCTGTTACTCGTATTATTTCTACTTCCATGATGTGATACCTTAACAAAGTCAACAACCAGTGGGTTATCTTCGGAATAACCTTTTTCTCTAAGGTATCTTTCTACGTTTTGAGGATAGCAATCCCCTAACATCAATATACTCAAATCGTCACACTTTAGGATTAAGGCTATACTAGATGCATTGGCAAGTTCAGCATCTTTATTCAAATCTGGCTCTTTGGGTATATATTCAGTTAGTTCAGTAATAGATTTCTTTAGGTTGTCTATATTCATTTGAGATGCCTTCAATAACTGTTGTCCCTCTTCTTCTTGTTTTTTTATAACCATTCTCCTTATGGTCTCTGGTGGAGATACAACTTCTATGCTGGCGAAAGGCAGATTCGTTTTGAATCCTTCAGACAGATCATCACGCCATATTATTTCATGTTTTTCTTTCAATTCATTCAACTTAACCGATAGCGTCACACCTTGCTTAGCATTTGTGCTCTTATTCTCTGCCATTTCCACGTAACCAGCACAGTTTGCCCATACCTCTTTTGCTAGAGCAACATTATCATCTAAACAAGTGCCAACCAATTGTAGAATTCCTCCAATATGGTCATCATCATAATGAGTCAACACCATAAGATCAGGAGTACCTAATTCTTTTAACTTTTTTTGAAGTATATGTCCGCACCCCATAGGTCCACCATCAATAACAACAAGTCCATGTGCATCTCCTTGGGTGCACTCAATAATGAATGCATCACCATGTCTTACAGGAAGAAAATAAATCTTACTCATTTGTATCGCAGTATTTTTTCAGCTATGGATAATAATCTTACATACAAATTTAAGCTATTAGTATAATATACATACTTTAAGAAGTAGAAAAAGTGATATTGTTAAGACAATTTTGGTTTCACTTTTTTATATAGAGTTAGGCATTTGAAGCAGAATGCCCTACATACTAATATAGACTCTAAGATTGGAGGTACTAAATTACTGTCCAATCAGATGGGATATATTTTCCAAAACGAGCATTTAGAGAATGGATTTGATTCTGGTAAATATATTGAAATAGGATGAAAATTTAACTACTAATCCATTATTAAACTGTTTTCAGTAAAAAGTTAGGCTTTATATTTCATACTTTGATACATGAAATATAAAGCCTATTTTGTAAAGAATATTAAAGCTGAATGAGTAGGAGGGGTATATAAAGCTATTAGTAAACCTCTTTTAAAAGATTAGTTCTAAAGTATAATAAGTAGTCGTTATAGAAATGTAAACTTGGTAATAGCCATGCTTTAAATGGTTTACACTTTCGGTTTACAGCAGAATATCAAGATGCTAATTTATATATCTGATTAACAGATATATACAAAATACTCTGTTTTTCTTTATCTGTTTGGCATGTTATTCTCACTATTATGAGTATATACTCTTGAGTGCGCACGAAGAGAGTATCGATTTATTCATTTAATAACATTGGAATTATGTCATATATAGATAATGAGATACTCGAAAGACTGATAGGAACTATGGTTGAGGGTTTTGCCCGCATTGAAAAGAAACTGGACCAGATGAATCGTCTGAAAGAATGTATGAATGGAGACAGACTGCTTGATAATGTAGATCTGGCAGAACTCCTTGGTGTGTCACAAAGAACTCTGGCACGTTACAGGCAAGAGGGCAAGATTAAATATTACTCGGTGGAAAAGAATGGGAAATCATTCTATCTCGCCTCGGAGATACAGAGTTTCCTGCTCCAGCGTGGTAAAAACGTAGTAAATAATAAGTAGCAAATAGAATAAGTGACCGTATTCTGATGGAAGGATGATACATACGGTCACTTATGCATTATACTGGGATTGCAGTCACTTTCAATGTCTCCAGATTGACATAGGCACCGCGATACAGTGTCTTTCCTTCCTTGAACATTTTCCAGAGCAGATCACATCCGATATGTGCCAGTGTGGAGTTAATGAACAGAT